>Ga0272441_10000241_pt1 | contig 125662 bp, 119 predicted proteins | sample SSMProp6N_FD_193582 | JGI IMG/M metagenome (GOLD analysis project Ga0272441, IMG submission 193582) | Marine sediment archaeal communities from Little Sippewissett salt marsh, Falmouth, MA, United States - SSM-Prop-6N | ecosystem: Environmental > Aquatic > Marine > Wetlands > Sediment ...
TATACTTGCTATCAGTATTTCCGATTTTAATTATGTTTTTCTCGACTTCAAAACAAATACTCACCCGGAAAGTGGCTCGCAATCAGGGCCGCAGTCCAAAAATTCCGGGGTTTTCGTTCAGACACTATTTAGCCATAACAAGCCATGCATCCGACCCATTTTCCACTGCGCTCCAAATGCGTGGCTGATGGGCGGCGTTCCTGAATAAAGGACATGAAAAGATGCAAGTTGGAGATATCATAGAGGGACGATATAGAGTAGAATCTGTGCATAGTACAGAGGGGGGCATGGGTTCTGTTGTACTTGTCTATGATCTCAGAATGAATAGTGGCCTTCTCGCTTTAAAATACTGCAAGGAAAAAACTGACGAACATCAAAGACGGTTCCGTCGGGAAGCTCGACTTATGAATGAGTTTGTTGGAAACCAGAAGGTTGTTCAGCTGTCAGATTTATCTTTAGAACATGATCCTCCATACATAGTGATGCCGTTCTATGTTGATGGTGATCTCCGGACTTACTCTCCAACAATTGAAAATGATCCTTCTTTACAAGAAACCGTCTTTCTCCAGATGGCTGATTGTATAAACGAGTTACACCGCAGGAATATTTTTCATCGGGATATCAAGCCTCAAAATTTTTTGAGAGCAAATTCCGGCATTGTTGTTTCCGATTTCGGCCTCAGCATGGAATTATCGTCACTGACACTTTTCACAAGATCCAGCCAATCTTGGGGAACGCAGGGATATATACCTCCAGAATTTCTCAATATAGGTGGTTTCAAGAATGCTGGAGTGGAATCTGATATATTCATGCTCGGAAAGAGCTTTTATGCCTTGGGCACAGGCAGAGACCCAACCTTTATCGACGATAGCAGTTTACCAAAACCGCTGGCAGTCGTGATCAACAAATGTTGCCAGATTGACCAGAACAAGCGTTTTCACTCAATTGCTGAACTTCGCCAAGCCTTAGTTGCGTCCTTTGATGTTCTACTCAAAAGAACGGATGCACGCAATGAAACTGAATTTGTCTTGGATCAGATCCTTGATGAATTAGACACCTTAAACCGCTATGATGCCGAAAAAGTATCTAAATTTCTTGAACAGTTTATAACTTTGGAAATTCAAGCCCAATGGGATCTTGTGTCAAAATTCAAAACGGCGCTATTCGTTATCGTTGCCGATCATACTTTCTCACAACAACTGATCGAATTCTTAGATCAATATGAAAAAGTCGTCCTTTCGCAAGCTCCTGGATTTAGTTATGCAGAAGTCGTTGCCAAGGCTATGGAGGTTATATTCAAACGCTCACAGGATGTAGCTGCCCGATCAAAAGCCTTTGAAATTGCAGTGAAGATTGCAGCTCAGATGAATCGGTTCGCCGCAATGGACACTTGCGTTGCAATGGCAACATCTGTTCTTTCCAATGATTCGGTTGGGGCCGATCTGGCCGCAGTTATTTTAGAGAATCCAGAATATTTCCTAAAAAACATCGAGATGGTGAATTTGAAGAACGCAGAGATTAGGCATGCCGTAGCATCAATTAACAAAAGCTAACCTTTTGCTGCACAAGATGCGGGCCAAAGAGCGGCCCTTACTGGTGAGCAATTCGTTTAACAATGCTATACCTGAATCCAAGACGGACTCAAAAATTTAACAATACCGCATATAAACGTTAATGCCCCAATGATTTTGGCTTACTGCTATAAACCTTAAATTTAAAATTGCCACCAAATAAAACGTTTAACATTACAAGTCTTGAAAGCCCCATCGCCACCTCTACCCCCAAAACACTGCCAATGTTGTTCTGATATTAAAATCGTACAAAGATCGAGTCATAGTCGTATTTCGCCAAAAACTATTATCCTGTAATTTTTGTTGACAGTTTCATCAGAAATCATATAAATATGAAATGTAATAAGTCAGACTTATAGCGCATCGTTTAACCACCTGATACACTGAATTGAACCGCGAAGACGCAAAGGACGCAAAGATTATTGTATTAAAGTTCCCTTTTATTCGGCTTCGCCAGAATACCCTGTCCCGCTGAAAGCGGGGAATGGCGTGACGAACCACGGCGAAGCTCGTCAGAGCGAAGGCCCGCACACGGGACAGGCCGGGCGGTCCATGCCCTTTTCACATTGAAAACCCTGACAATATTTGCGAATCGAAGTACTCAGTCCCCATTTTGACACCAAGAACCGGGATGCCCCGGAGATGAACGAAAGGAGGACGAAAAAGGCCCATGTCAAAGGATCAAAGCATTTACTGGAATCCTGTCATTGAGACTTTGCCCCAGGAGAAGGTTAAGGCCCTGCAGCTCAAGAAATTTAAACGAATCCTAACCTTTGCCTACGAGAATTCGCCGTTTTATAAAAGGCTTTATACGGAGGTCGGTCTGGAGCCCGGGGACATCAGGACCTTCGAGGATATCCGAAAGGTCCCGAAGATCGAGAAGGGCATGATGCGGGAGACCCAGCAGCGGGATCCCTTTCCCTTCGGGGACATGCTGGCGGTGCCGGTGGAGCGGATCACAGCATTCCGCCAGACGAGCGGGACCACCGGTACGCCGGTCTATCAGGCCATGTGCTGGCATGACTGGCAATGGTGGGCCGAGGCCTGGTGTTATATCCTCTACTCGCAGGGTTACAGGGATACGGACCGGGTCTTTATGCCCTTCGGCTACAATATCTTCGTGGCCTTCTGGGCCGCGCATTACGGGGCGGAAAGAATCGGATGCGAAGTAGTGCCCGGCGGCGTCCTGAACACCCAGGCACGGCTTTTAAAGATGCAGGAGCTCAGGTGCACGGCCTTTATGGCCACGCCGACCTATGTCCTGGGGATGGCGACGGCGGCCAGGGAAAAACTCGGTCTTGACCCCGTGAAAGACCTCAACATTCAGAAAATTACCTGCGCCGGAGAGCCCGGGGGACTGATTCCCACCACAAAGAAAAGGATGGAAGAGGCTTGGGGGGCGAAGGTGTACGATCATATCGGCGTGAGCGAAGTGGGTTCCTGGAGTTACGAATGCACGGCGCAGCCCGGCGGTCAGCATGTCAATGAGGCCCTTTTTCTCCTCGAGATCGAGGATATGGACACCGGGGAAATCATCACCGGGCCCGGAAAAGAGGGAAAGATGATCCTGACCGCCCTGGACAGGATCGGGAAACCCGCCATCCGGTTCGACACCAAGGATGTGGTGCGCTGGGCGGATTATGATTGCGGATGTGGCAGGACTTTCCGCATGATCGACGGCGGTGTGATCGGTCGCGCCGACGACATCACCAAGGTCAAGGGGGTCCTCCTGGCTCCCACGGCGATCGAAGAGGTCGTCAGAAGCATCACTGAACTGTCCGACGAGTACGAGGTCGTGGTGAGCAAGAAAGGAGATGTGGATGATATTCTCCTGAAGGTCGAGTTCAAACCGGGCGGGGAGGGCGAGCAGGAAGCAGTGCTTGGCCGTTTGCAGGACCAGTTGCGCGTCAAGACAAACCTTGGTTATCGGCTGGAGGTCCATCCCTATGGTACTCTGCCCAGGTATGAAGTGAAGGCCAAGAGGTTCAAGGATACCCGAAAACATGGGGGATGATATGGGCGATTGGAATATTGAAGAAATGGCCGACCTGATTCAGCAGCTCCGTGAACTCGCGGAGACCCTTAAGGAGAAAGGCCATGGCATCGAGGCTGTTGCGAGAAATACGGATTCTATGATCACGGATATCGAGATGCTGGAGCTGAATATCAGTGATCTGAAGGGTTTGGTATGAGGAAGGCCCCTGCAAGGGGCCTTGTTGGACCATAAAAAAATATTTTTGACAGGATCAACTGGATCTTTTGAGTTTGGCCTTCTTCAGAAAGGGCAATGACAAAATACGCCGCCAAGGTGATTAATTGACCAAGGGTAAGCCCCCTGGGATACTGGGGGACTGCCAAAATTTGACATTTCCTGGATTAAATGAAAGCCCCTCCATTGTGAACCGCTCAAAATGCACAGAAAGAGAGGCTTTAGATGAACAGCGAACAAAGTTTGATGGTCTCGTAAGAGGTCACCATCATGCCTGAATTTTCAATAAATAGATTTTTTACGAATTCATCAAGTTTATATTGGGCAAATAGCCGCCTCCTTTGAGGTGGCCTACAGCCTTACAACCGATTTGAGTGCTTACCCGCATTCTCGGCGTCTACCTCACAACCAGCACTGGGCAGGGGGCCATATGCAGCACCTTGTGGGTAGCGCTTCCCAGGAACAAACCCTCTAGGTCGGTCCGGCCGCGAGAGCCCATCACAATCATGTCACATGCCTCGATTTTGGCCACTTCGGAAATGCTATCCCTCGGACGGCCCTCCATGATCCTCTCCGTGAATTGAATGCCGTGTTGATTGAAGAGGGCCGCATAAGGGGCAAGCAGGTTTTTGGATTTCTCCAAACGCTGATCGATGGCCTTCTGCAAAAACGGCTCACCCAGCATGGCAGGGAAAGGTTTGTGACAGTACATCAAAATGATTTCAGCCCCCGTACACCTGGCAAGATCCAGAGCGCATTGGGCCGCATTTTTTGAATATTTAGAACCATCGACAGGCACAAGAAGCTTCTTGAATTCCATTTGGTTTACCCCCGTTTGTTTTGTAAATTCCAAGTCATGATCAGATGTCCCTTATGAGCATGATGATACCCTTTCAGTATAATCCTAATGTTTATTTCTTACAAGAAATAGGGTGAAGCTTTAAAAAGACGGCGGACTTGCCTTGACAGGCTTTTGGGAGGCTGTTAAAAATTTTTAAACGAATGTTTGATTTGTGAATGATTTCCTGTACCGTCTATAAATCTCACCTTCATGTCGATAGGCAGGAGAGAAGTGAAGCTGAAGAGGATCAGTTCCTTCACTAACGCGGACAGTGCTGATTCCGACATCAGACTTTTCAAGCAGGCAATTTTGCGAATTTCCTATTGAACCCACGCCATTTCTCTTTATCCTCCTTATCCGAATCTCAACGCGGAATGTCCATAAACATGCTCAGGCATTTTTCCCCGAACCCTGTTAAAGGGGATGTCGGAATTTTGCCGCATCTCTGCTGGATCAAGGTGTCCGGAAGGGCGACCGCATCGTGATGTATGTCCCCAACGGGATCCACTTTTTTGAACATGCGCTGATCCTGGAAGAGCTGTGGAAGATAGATCCCGGGCTGGGTCAGGTGCTTTGCTCCGTATGCTTCGGAGCCGAAGAGATTCTCATGTTCGGATCTGAAGAACAAAAGAAAAAGCTCTTGCCTGGTTTGGTTCAAGGGAAAACCATCATGGGATTTTCCATCACCGAACCGAATGCAGGGAGCGATGCCTGTGCTGCTTCCACCGCCGGTGTCCTCGAGGAAGACCGGTATATCATAAACGGAAGTAAGGTGATGATCGGCAATGGACGTATCGCCGACTTTCTCCTGGTATTCTGCCTGACGGATCCGGAAGAATCTTCGAGGGGAAAAAGGCATAGCATCATTTGTGTTGAAACGAATCGAGAAGGTTACGAGGCAAATAAAATCGAAGGGAAGATGGGCCTCCGGGCTTCCGATACGGCGAACGTATTCTTCACGAATGTCAGGGTACCCGAGGAGAACCTGGTGGGGAAAAGAGGCCATGGATGGGCGCAATTGATGGCCTTTTCCCGGCCGCAATCCCTGCCCACAAAAGACAGATTAGATTTGACACTGAACTATCCCTTTTTTATAATCCGGATCGATTTATGAATAATATTCTCAGAATTTTTGAAGATTTTTGAGGAAAACAACATATCCCTTTAATGCTAACCTTCTCAGGGGGAAGACCATGACGAACGAAGTTAATTTACTGAGGACCCCGCTCAATACCTGGCACAGTGCTAACGGCGGGCAGATGATCGATTTCGGCGGTTGGGAAATGCCGGTTCAGTACGCGACAGGCATCATAAAAGAACACTTGGCCGTTCGGAAGTCCGGCGGTCTTTTTGATGTGAGCCATATGGGCCGTTTCAGGATCAAGGGCAAGGACAAGACAGCCTTTCTTCAGCACGTGCTGACCAACAACGCAGGGGCCCTGGAGCCCTGGCAGGCCCAGTACACCGTGGTGCCGAATGAGCGGGGAGGGGCCATCGATGACGCCTATCTCTATCTTTTCGGCGAGGATGATTTCCTGCTCGTGGTGAATGCGTCCAACCGGGAAAAGGTGTGGACCCATTTTCAGGAACAATTGAAAAATTTCGAGGACGTTCAACTCGAGGATCACACCGATAAAATCGCTATGATCGCCTTTCAGGGCCCCCTGACAAAGCGGGTACTGGAAGGGGTCATTGAAGACGGTTCGTTGCCCGAGCCCACGCGGAACAGCCTTTCGGAAGTCACGATGGCCGGTACGAAGGTCCCGATCGGCCGCACGGGCTATACGGGCGAACCTCTCTGTTTCGAAATGTTCCCCCCGGCCGATAAGGCCGAAGCGATCTGGTCGGCCCTCTATGAAGCGGGAAAAGAAGACGGCATTCTCCCTATCGGCCTGGGGGCCCGGGATACCCTCCGACTCGAGGCGAATATGCCCCTTTACGGACATGAACTCGGCCTTGATACGGGCGGCAAAGAGATCTCTATCTTTAGCATCCCGCTTGCCACGATGGCCGTGAGTTTCAACAGCAGAAAAGGTGATTTCATCGGACGTGACGCCCTCCTGCGCCAGTTCGAAGCCCTTGGCAGGATCCGGAACGGTCTCGTCACGGACCCCCCCGAGGACCTTCCCCTTCTGGTAAAACCCATTGCCGTTATGGACAGAGGGGTTGCCCGTCAGGGGGATGAAATATCCCTGGACGGCAGAAAGGTGGGCGTGATCACGAGCGGCACCATGATTCCTTACTGGACTTTCGAGGGCGAGGCCGCCACCATGCACATCACGGAAAACACGGATCGGCGGGCCATTGCCCTCGGGCTTGTCGACTCCACGCTTCTCCCGGAAACAGCGGTTGAGATAACCGTTCGCAAGCGGCGGCTCAAGGGCGAGATCGTCCGCTGGCACGGGCGGTCCGAGGCCCCGCCCTATTTCAGGTCCATCCCCGCGGATTTCGTCAAGCCGGAGGCCGAAAAGGCGGTCGGACAGGGTATCGAGAAGGCGGAGATCCTTCTCAAGAAGAGCATGGAAAATCACCTGTGGCGTCAGACCCGGTGCATCAACCTGATCCCGTCCGAACAGACCCCGTCCCCCCTGGTGCGGCTCCTTTCCGTATCCGATCCGGTCTGCCGTTACGCCGAGCACAAGGAACTGCTGGCGGCCTTTGAGCAGGAGGTTTTCTACTATCAGGGGACCGATTTTATCTCCTGGGTCGAGAAGCGTCTCGCAGAGGAGATGGCCGAATATCTGGGGTGCCCCCTGGTGGAGACCCGCCCGATCAGCGGGCAGATGGCCAACATGACGGTTTTCAGTGCCTTTGTGGACTATAAGAATCGCACCAACCGCAAGCGGGAGGCTGAGCGGATCCGGCTTGCCATGAACAATCACATCGGTAAGGGGGGGCACTTGAGTGCTCAGCCCATGGGGGCCCTCAGGGACTATATCGCCAGAGACCCCATGACGGACCAGTACGCGGTGGTCAATTTTCCGGTCAGACAGGACAACCCCTACCGGATCGATGTGGATGAGACGGCGAAGATCCTGGAGCAGGTCACCCCGGAAATCATCATTTTCGGAAAGAGCATGGTCCTGCATCCCGAGCCGGTCGCTGAAATCCGCAAACTTATCGAAGATATGAAACCCAGGCCCGTGATCATGTATGACATGGCCCATGTGCTGGGTCTCGTGGGGCGCCATTTCCAGGAACCCTTCAAAGAAGGCGCCGATCTGGTTACGGGCTCCACCCACAAGACTTTTTACGGGACCCAGCGGGGCGTCGTGGGAGGCGATTTCGAGGAGAACGAACCCGTGTACGAATTCTGGGAAGCCATCGAGCGCCGTGCATTTCCGGGTATGGTCAGCAACCACCACCTGGGCAGCCTGTTGGGCCTTCTCTTGGCGGCCGTCGAGATGAATGCTTTCAAGGATGATTATCAGGCACAGGTCGTCAGCAACGCCAAGGCCTTTGCCCGCGCCCTGAAGGATGCGGGGATGGCGGTGGAAGGGGACCCGGCCTGTGATTATACCGAGACACACCAGGTGATCCTGAACGTCGGGTACGGACAGGGCACCCGGATCGCCCGCAGCCTGGAGGAGAATAACATCATTGTCAACTATCAGGCCACACCGCTGGACGAGTCCTTTACGGCCAGTTCGGCCCTGCGCATGGGCGTTCCGGAGATGACGCGCTTCGGCATGAAGGAAAAGGATTTCGAGGCACTGGCCTCCCTCCTGGCGGACGCCGTCAAAGGAAAGAACGTGAAGGAAGAGATCATCAAACTGCGGGCAAATTTCCTGAAGATCGGCTACTGCTTTGATGAGGAAAAGCTGGCCCCCTTCAAGAAGCAGCTGGTGGAGACGTTTTGATAGTCTGATAACTGAATCTTGCGAAATCCATGTGATAATCCCAATATTGGGGATGATTCAGGAGGAAATGACTTATGGAACCGGTTCTTTCCGGCGTTATCCCGGCATTGACGACTCCCTTTGAGAAGGGGAACCTTTCTCTCTCGCGATTGAGATCGAACATCGAGAAGTACAACCGTTTTGACCTGGCCGGATACCTGGTTCTCGGATCCACGGGCGAGGGTATTCTGATGGATGAGACCGAGCGGATTCAGGCCATAGAAACCGTGTGTGACGCGGCCGGGGAAGGCAAGAAGATACTGGCCGGAACAGGTATGCCTTCCACCCGGGGAACCATCGAGATGACCAATCGGGCCGCAGAGGCCGGGGCCGATTACGGTCTCGTAGTGAGCCCGTTTTTTTACAAGGGGCAGATGACGGCCCAAAATTTGGAGAGCTATTACCGCGAAGTGGCGGATCATACGAAAATTCCGGTGCTTATGTACAGTGTCCCCAAATTTACGGGCTTCAGCCTCCCTCTGGAAACAGTCGCTTCCCTGGCTGTTCATCCGAACATTGTGGGACTGAAGGATTCCTCGGGAAATATCGCATTTCTGGAAGAAGTCCTCAAGGCCTGCCCTGAGGATTTTGCACTCTTCCAGGGGATGGGGTCGGTCGTCTTTGCTTCCCTCCTTCTGGGGGCCAAGGGGGCCATCCTGGCCCTGTCCGACATGGCGCCGGCCGAAACCGTCGACATGGCCGGTCTGATCAAGGCAGGAAAGGTCGAAAGGGCCAGGGAAATCCAGATGAGAATTCTACCGGTCAACCAGAAGATCGTGGGAGGCCATGGCGTGCCCGGGATCAAATATGCCATGGATCTCCTGGGATTTTTCGGAGATGATCCCCGTGGGCCCCTTCAGCCGGTCAATCAAAGCGCACGGGATAACATAAAACAGATTTTGGAAGAGGCCGGATTGATTTAAGACTATGCGTTTTAACATGGAAAGTCTGGTCCGCCGACCCGGGACACTATAGGTAAGGCCGTCAATGGATCTTCTGAACTGGGTTCTTGTCACGCTGCATGTCCTGGTGGTTTTAGTCGCTGCGGGGCATGCCCTTCTTTTCAAGCGCGACCCGAGGGCTGCCCTGGGGTGGATTGCGGTGTGCATCCTTTTTCCTTTTGCCGGCCCCTTCTTGTATTTTCTCTTTGGTATCAACCGCGTGAGAACAAGGGCAAGGAAGCTGGAGCAACGGTCGCCCTTCCGGCTGGCAACACCGCGTTCAAGAGAGAAAAAGCCCCTTGTTCCGACCCCGCAGGAGCCTCAACCACCTGCCGAATACAGGGATCTTATCCGCGTCTCAAATGCGGTGACGAGATATCCGATCCTCGGTGGAAATCGCATCGAAACCCTTCACAACGGGGAGCAGGCCTTTCCGGCCATGTTAAAGGCCATTGAAGAATCCGAGCGCTCCCTTTACCTGTCCACCTACATTTTCGAGACCGACGATACGGGACACCGTTTTGTCGACGCACTTGCCCGGGCAACCATGCGTGGTGTCGAGGTCCGGGTCATTATCGACGGTATCGGAGAAGTCTACTCCATGTTTCGGGCCGCGACCCTGTTGAAAAAACGAGGGGTTCGTGTCGCCCGTTTCCTTCCCCCGAAACTGCTTCCACCGATGATCCATATCAACCTGCGAAACCATCGCAAGATCATGGTGGTCGACGGTAAAATCGGCTTTATCGGCGGCATGAACATCGGAGATCGCCATTTGGCGGAGATCGCAGATAATCCGTCTCGGGTGGAGGATACCCATTTTCGGATACAGGGCCCGGTAGTCGCCCAGATGGAACAGACCTTTTTGGAGGATTGGGGGTTTGCGACAGGAGAGCACTTGACCCGGACCGATATCGTGGCGCCGCCCGCAGGCCCCGCGATTTGCAGAACTATCGTGGAGGGGCCTAACGAGGACTTTTATAAACTGGCCATGATTCTGTTGGGGGCCGTGTCCGCCGCTCGTCGCAGGGTGACGATCATGACCCCCTATTTTCTGCCTTCACGGGAGTTGAGTGGGGCCCTGCAGGCGGCCGCCCTCCGCGGCGTGGAGGTGGAGGTGATCCTGCCTTCGAAGAATAACCTGCCCTATGTGCAATGGGCGACGAGAAACACCCTCTGGGAGCTATTGCAGCTTGGCATCAGGGTCTTTCTGCAGCCCCCACCTTTTGTGCACTCCAAACTGTTCATCGTAGACGACCACTATTGCCATATCGGGTCGGCCAATATCGATCCCAGGAGTTTGAGACTCAATTTCGAGATCGTCGTCGAGGTCTATGGCCAGGCCTTTGCGGAGGAAGTGGCTTTACACGTGAGGAAACGTATACATAAGTCAAGGGAAGTGACTCTGGAGGAGGTCGACAACCGTGCCCTGCCCGGCAGAATTCGTGACGCTTTGGCCTGGTTGTTTACGCCGTATCTGTAAATATTCTGATTTCAGACATAATATGCAAATTAGGCGGTGGATTTTGAGGCAGGCACCGTTCGGGGAGGCGGAGGAACCCGGCGATATCAGGAACCCCTATCCTTTGAAGTGTGAGTCTGCTTCCCTATATACCCTACATACGGAAGCAGGGCCTTGTCCAGATATCCGGTCCTATCCAACATATATTTCATGGTTTCCAGAACCAGGAGGGCCACCATTTCCTCTCTCGTCATCTGCTGCAGGTATTTCTCGCTCCGGAATTGATCTGCAAAGCCTTTCTTACTGAAAGCCTTGTTTGTTTCATGGCGGTTCGAAACACCGTCTAGATAATGACGAATTTTGACCTTCAATTCAGGTTTGCAGAGCCTGCTCAGGCTTGAAAAGACTTCGGCCATTTTATCGGGTCTCGGGAGCGAAGGCATTTCCATAATCGCCTTGAAGTCCCTGGCGTACCGTTTGAGTCCCTTGCGGATATGTCTCCCGTTGACAACGTTGAGTCCGGCCCAACCCGCCCTGAGCCATCTGAAGACACCGCATCTGACCAGACCTTTTTCCTTGTCCAGTTCGTAAAAAACGGTGACGGAAGCCGAATCATAAACATAGGATTTAACCCACCCCATTCCCGTGATGTTCAGTCCTTCGCGGCCGGAATACAGGTAATCCCAGTCTTCGTCACGACCCAGCCGGAGCCCCTTTTTCCCCACGCCGGAGGGTTTTGTTTGTTTGGACAACGAGATGAAGACATTGTGCCCTTTGTGCCTGCAGAGGATCAGAGTGCGATCCATTTCATAGCGATAGTAGGAACCCGTAAAGAGATCCGGTGTGTTTTCCTCGATCTCAGTGTTTTTCAGGATGATCGGTCGTTCCGGTGCAGGAAGATGTTCCCATAGACGAGGTTTGGTTTGCCCCCGGGTGGATTTCCACGATGAAACCCGAACAGATGAGGGCGCAAACGCATAGCTTGGAATGGCGGGATTGTAAGCGTAACGAAGAATTCGGGTAAGATTTGTTTGAATATCGAAATGATGATAGGCAGATGGGGCATTGAACCGATTGTCCTCGCGATAAATCCCCTGCCGGCTCTTCGGATGAGCGACAAAATCCAACACCTCTGAGATGATTTTCAGATTCAGGGGGTTTTGTTGCAGTGAATGCATCTCGGAGAAGAGGTGATCCAGACCTTTGACGAGGCTTTCGGGATTTTTGATTTCTTCGCGTTCTGCGCCTGCGACCAAAGGGAACAAGAACAAAACAAAAAAGAGCCGGCACAGGAAACGGAAAATCATCTTTTTAGGCATCAATATCGTATCGCCTTCCCTTCTATTTGCTGTCATGCTTTAGATGCAAACAAGTTGTAGGCACGCGCTGCTTTCGAAAATTAATGAGCAGATGTTTCAGAAGCCCCGTCTATCGGGGCACAAGGAGTTCAAACCCGGTTTCTGAATCAAGGGCACGATGAGCAGTGGTGTCTAAGAGCTCGAAGAGAATAACCTCCATGACATGCCATACTTTCACCCCGAGACGCGTACAACCCGCGACCGCGCCGTCTTCTCTGCCGCAGGCCATGTGCAGGTGCAGCGATGGATGCCCTGTCGCGTCCGGAAAGATCGTGCCGACGCCGGCAATTTCGTGAACATTGTCGAGCACATGCTCCATGGGAACGATGGTCTCGCTCCTTCCTTTTTCAGGGCCGACCACCAGTTTGCTGTCTCTGTCCGCGCCGCCGATGATGGTCAGAGACGCCGCCTGGATGCCCTTATCCCGGGCGAAGCGTTCGAGTTCCTTGTGAACGATATCCCCGTCTTCCAGTCGAATAACAAAAATCCGGCCCTGGCCGGCCTGTGAATATTTCATCTTTCCCGGTTCCTATAGCTCTTGGAGTAGTTTTCTAAATATACCAGCAATAGGAGCAGACCTTTGGTTCATCCACGCCTTTGCCATTATTCGCATGAAATGTTTTTCCGTTTTCATGGGTAAATGCTGTGCTTCTTGTCTTTTCATTTCGATTCTTCATAATAACTCTCAAAATAGGAAAAGGGCGGGAGATGTTTTTGAACTTCCTTATCCATCCTTCCGTAATAGAGGTCACACAACCCCTTGGGCCTGTATTCTCCTGCGATGAGCCTCTTGATGCGTTCCACCCGTTCCGCATTTCTTTTCGGATACCGCACCACATCGAAGGTCTGCGGAGCAATAATCATCGCGACCAGGGCGATATATTCATCTTCAGTCAAGGCCTTAAAGGGTTTTCCAAAGACCTGCCGAGCCGCCGCTTCGAATCCTTTCGTATCCCCTCCCAGTCCCACGTGATTGATGAAAAGGCGGAGCTGATCCTCTTTGGAGATCAGAGAATCCAGGGCAAAGACCGCAATGAGCGTCTGCTTGATCTTTGCAATCCCCGGTTTGAATTCCTTGAAGTAGAGCAATTTGACCAGGCTCTGCGTGATCGAGGTTATCCCTGCACCGGGCGTGGAGAGATCCATGCCGTTGTGTTCGAAAAAGGCCGGGTCTTCCACCAGCAGCAGGATATTCAGTTGCCTTTCGGTCATATCCCGCAGATCCAGGGCGAGGGACTCGATGCGAAGGTAAGGTTTGACGGTGCTCTCCGTGTAGCCCCTTGCCTTGTAAATCTCCACTACATAATAGCCCGCGATAGCGACTATCATTGTCAGACAAAGGAGGATAATCATTTTCAATGCTGTTTTCATGTTTTACGGTCCGCTTTCAAACCGTCGGCCGGTTGTGACGGCCGGGTATCCTCCCGACACCCGATGCATCGGGTGGAGGCCCATGTCGATCCCTGTCGGGATCGAGAACGTCAACTTCTTTTTTGTCGAATGTATCAATACTGACATTCCATGCGGTTGAAGCTCTTCTCATGGGGTCTTGCCGGGGATCAGTCGACCCGGATGAGGGCGCCGCATTCCTCACAGCGATACCGGGTCGTTTCATCGTCTTCCGCCTCGACGACATCGAAATCCCGGCGCTGCAGGCCGTAAACCTCTCGGCATTCCGGGCAAACACCGTCCCCGAGTTCCTTTTCGTCGATCGTCAGGTGACAGTGACGGCAGCGGAGCTTCTTCCCTTGAGGGCCCATAAGAACCAGTTTCTGGTGTCTGCAAGAAGTCATAATCAAGAAGATACAGGATTGAGATATGAAAAGCAAACAGGGACCTTATGGAAAAGGTTCTGCTGGAGGACTCGGAGGGTCTCCGGGAGACCACGCCGCCCATTCAAGGGGACCCTGCTTCAACATCAATGTTCGGGACAGAGGGTTCGGGATAAGTCCTTAAAATATCGAGCGAAGATCCCGGATCGGTCCCCAGGTCCCGATGGGTATGGAACCGGGGCCGTTCGCGGGTGAGCACAAACTAATTGTCCCCGTCGATAAAATTGCCCAGCGCCCCGAGGATCGAACCTTCACCCTGGCTGCCGCCCCGCTGGGGTGCGGCTTCGAGCATTCTGCCGGCAAGACGTGAGAAGGGCAGGGACTGGAGCCAGATCTTACCCGGTCCCCTGAGGGTGGCGAAAAAGAATCCTTCTCCACCGAAAAGCGCCGTCTTGATACCTCCGGCCTGTTGGATATCGAAATCGACGGTCGGTTGAAAGGCCACGACGCACCCTGTGTCCACATGCAGGACCTCTCCGGCCTCAAGGGTTCGTTCCACGACGCTGCCTCCCGCATGAACGAAGACCAGACCGTCGCCCTCGAGTTTCTGCATGATGAATCCTTCGCCGCCGAAAAGACCGGTGAGTATCTTTTTTTGGAAATAGATGCCGATGGCAACTCCCTTTGCAGCACAGAGAAAGCTGTCTTTTTGACAAACCAGGGTGCCTCCCACATCAGGCAGGGACACGGGGAGGATATTGCCCGGATAGGGAGCGCCGAAAGCCACGTGGGCCTTCCCCTGACCGGCATGTGTGAACACGGTCATGAACAGGCTTTCCCCGGTCAACACGCGTTTACCGGCCCCGATCAGTTTGTCGAAGAACCCGCCGCCACCGCCGGAGGCGGAACCATCTCCAAAAATCGTCTGCATTTCCACATGGGCGTCCTTGTACATCATGGCCCCGGCCTCGGCAATCGCACTTTCACCGGGATCGAGTTCCACTTCCACGAACTGCATCTCCGCCCCCATGACCTTGTAGTCGATGACATCCGCGCCGCCGGATGCGGTTGGTGGGGCGGTCGGGGGGGATCCCGCTGCACTCAATTCCGGGACATTCGGAATGGGCAACCAGTCGCTGAAACCGGCCTTCCAGGCAAACCCGTTCGGGTTGCTCCGGGCCTGGGCGGCCGCCTGCACGTGATCAAACGGACCTGTCTGTTTGCCATCATAGCTCAAATACCATTGTGACATATCTTATCCTCCTGTGGACCGTCCGGCGACGGCATGGTTTCCGGGTCAGGGTCTGTCGATTTCAAGGTCCCGATGTATCGAATCGAGGGCGGCGTCATCCAGGCCGAGCCGATCGGCCAATGACGTGATGTATTTCCGTTCCGCATCGGTATCCACCTCTATGGCCATCAGGGACACGGCATAGACCTGTTTGGCCATCACAGGCGTTTCGACCGCACGGACGATTGTGTCGAGATCGCAAGGGGACAGGAGTTCCTGAACGATGAAGGTATTCTCTTCGGGAGTCAGTTCGACAGCCTTGAGCTTATCCAGGATGCGGCCCCTTTCATCTTCGTCGATCATCCCGTCTGCATTGGCCGCCGCGATCATGGCGCGAATCAACAAGACGGCGTCCCCTGGTCCTTCTGCCGGAGCCGGTCCGGAGTCGGGCGGTGACGGCGGGGTGGTGGCGTGTCCTCCGGGAGTCGGAGGAGGTGTGGGTGCTGCACCCGGTGGTTGCGGGGGTGGAGCCGACGGTGCGCCGCCCGGGGGCGAGGGTGGCGGAGCTGCGCTTTGGGGCGTCTTCGCCTTATTCATGTAATGCTCGGCGGCTTCCATGGCCACGCCCAGAAGTCCGAAGCCGACGGATCCGGAGCCGAGTTTCCCAAACATTCCGCTCCTGCGGGAACGCCCTCGCAACAGGCCACCTAAAATTTTATCAGGGTTTAACATGGTTTTCTTCTCCCGTTTATTCGCTGTTAAAAACCTGGTCCTCAAGGCCAGGTCAGAGACAGTTGGCTATGCCGGAAAAATGATTTGGAGTGTTGAAATTCAAATAATATAAAACCCCTTAGGGGGTAGCCCAAAGCCGGGCCCTCTGGACCCGGATTTTTTACTTCGCTTTGACAATGCTTGGGCATGGCAGCCGTCAAAAAAGATGCTTACAGGTAAAAGGCTGTGATTTCGTGCCCATCCAGAAATGAAATCCAGGCACGAGCGGGTTTTCAGTTCAGAAATGAGCAATTTTTCGTAAGTTCAAGGAAATCAAGGAATTGCGCGGAGGCGTACAAGTGTACGCCGCACAAGGAATCCCGCAGATTGACGCCGAAATTGCGGAAAAGGGCCATTTCTGAATGAAAACTCGTTAAATTTCGAGGATCATTCACTGTATGTCAAGAGAAAATAACTTTTCAAGAGCTTCCCGGGCAGCCTCAAGGATGTCGGGAGGATATCTCCCGTCGACGATCGACCTGAGCAAGGGGATGGCGGCAGGATCAAGGGATTCCCCATATCACTATCTTCCGGTACACTTTATCTGTTAAGATACATGATTTGTTTCACTATTAAATACCAGGCCCTTAGGAGGCAGTCGAAAATCTCGTATTGATTTGGAGTTGAAAAATATGACATTTCAAGAAAAGCCGAAAATACCCGTATTTGTTTTAACTATTCTGAATCGCCTGAAAAAATCCGGGCACGAAGCCTTCATCGTGGGCGGTGCCGTGAGAGATATGATCATGAGCCGACCGGTGATGGATTGGGATATCACCACTTCCGCCGCGCCTGAAAAGATCATGACGATTTTTCAGGATACGAGGCATTTTGCACTCAAACACGATACCGTCACGCTTGTTGCGGACGGTAAGCTCTATGAAGTGACGCCCTTTAAGACCGCCTCGGAATACGGCACGAGCCTGGAAGAAGACCTCGGGCACCGCGATTTCACGGTCAATGCCATGGCCTATGAACCGGAAAAGGCCGTGACAATCGATCCCTACGGCGGCAGAAAGGATATTGAAAGAAAGTTGGTCAGAGCCGTGGACAATCCCCGGGAGCGATTTCTGGAAGATCCCCTTCGTCTCCTTCGGGCCGTGAGGGTGGCCGTCGACCTTCGGTTCAAGATCGAGGACGAGACCCAGGCGGTCGTCACTGAGATGGCGGATCAGATCGCCGGGGTCGCAAAGGAGAGGGTTCGGGATGAATTGATGAAGATATTGATGTGTCCAAGACCTTCTATGGGATTTAATCTCATGAAGCGCATGGCCCTGCTTGATTTTTTCCTGCCCGAACTCCTGGAGGGGTATGGCAGAAAACAGAACCCTCAATACCACCGCTACACCATTTTTAAACACGTGATGGAAACGGTGGACCGGGTGGAAGCCGACCCCGTCATGCGATTGACGGCCCTGCTGCACGATATTGCCAAACCAAGGGTCAGGGAAAAAATAGCAGGAAGATTCAGGTTTTACGGGCATGAGGAGGCGAGCGCTGATCTTGCCGCTGAGATGATGGGGCGCCTTAAGTTCAGTAATGATATGGTAGGGCAGGTGTCTCACCTCATCAGACACCACATGATCGGATATGACTCCAAATGGGGCGACAGTGCCGTCAGGCGGTTGATAAGGCGGGTTGGGCCGGAGAATATGGATCGTTTCCTGGCCTTCCGGCGGGCGGATCTCCTGGCCCACGGCATCGAAGACGTCCAGATGCCTCTTCTGACCGAGCTCGAGGGGCGGGTGCAGAAGATGATCGACAAACCTCTGGCCGTAACTCCCGGGGACCTCGCCGTGAACGGCAGTACCGTCATGGAGGCACTGAATCTCTCTCCCGGTCCCAGAATCGGCAAGATTCTGGAACAGCTCATGGAAAAGGTGATTGATCACCCGAGCTGGAACACAAGGGAGAAGCTCCTCGCATTGCTTGCTGAGATGAAAACCTGAAGGGATTCATGAATCCACGAGATCCTTTGGCCTGCTACTTCTTGTCCGGTTTCTTTTTTTCCGGGGGGAAAATTTTTTCGGGAAGCGGCAAACACTCCCCGCTCTCTGTGCGATACGGCACGGCTCTCAGATAGATTCCCACTTCTCCGCTTTCTGCAATCCTCCAGAGTCGGCCGGTGCGGGTGTCGAGCATGAACTGGTCCTTACCGGAATCAGAGACCTGACCGAAGACAAACCTGCCACCGGGGCATGCGAGATTTTTGTATTGAGATATTTCCATGGGTTGTTGGGACATCATGCCGAGGGGCTGAGCCTGGAGGGATGGGGCGAACCCTCCCCCAAGTATTGTCCATGCAAACAAGAAAAGAACAATGATAATTTTGCTGACCTGACCCATTTGACGAACTCCTTTCAAGGAATGTGATCTGTTTGGAGCTTGATATTCATTCAGGTTTTAACATGGCACAGCGCACGTACGTGTCAAGATTTTTTTGAAGGATCGACATCAAATAGTTTTGGGTGACCCTCCGATTTTCGGCGACCGTGCTTCAGTATATAAGCCGAATAGGGACTTGGCCTTTCTGTTTCGGCAACGAACTCTTTTACTAAACGTTGCGCTACAGTATAATACATAAAGCGCTTAATAGCGCAGTATGTTAGGACAAGTGCTTTCATCCAGGGGGAGGCAAAATAAAGGGGACACTCATGGCAAGGGTCCTGATAATAGATGATGATTCTGCTATCTGCAGGATGGTCTCGGAAATCATTAAAAAAATCGGTCACGATGCCGAGACGGCGATAACCCTGCGAGAGGGCGTCGAGGAGGCCAAAAAAACCCCTTATGATGTTGTCCTCTTGGATGTGGAACTTCCGGATGGAAGCGGGCTGGAGGCCATTTCGAGGTTTCGGGGGGCAAGGGCTTCACCGGAGGTGATTATCATCACGGGCCAGGGGGATCCCGACGGGGCGGAAATGGCCGTCAGGAACGGTGCCTGGGATTACATTCAGAAACCCCTATCGCTCAACAGCCTCATCCTGCCCCTGAAACGCGTCTTCCAATATCGCGATGAACTGGCGAAACGACAGAAACCGGCCGTGGCTTTGAAACTGGAAGGGATTATCGGCAACAGCTCACGAATCAAGTCCTGTTTCGACTACCTGGCCCAGGCTGCCAACAGCGAAGCCAACGTCCTGATCACGGGTGAGACCGGGACGGGTAAGGAACTCTTTGCCAGGGCAATCCATGCAAACGGACCGCGTGCCGATAAAAATTTCGTGGTGGTCGATTGTGCCGCGCTCCCTGAGACCCTTGTGGAGAGTTCCCTGTTCGGCCATGTGAGAGGGGCATTCACTGGTGCGGATCGGGCCAGCGAAGGGTTGATCAAGCAGGCTGACAAGGGAACGCTCTTTCTCGATGAGGTGGGAGAGCTCCAGACCTCCGTTCAACGCGCCTTCCTTCGCGTGCTCCAGGAGCGCACATTTCGCCCCGTAGGAGGAAAGATCGAGGTGACGAGTGATTTCAGATTGATCGCCGCCACCAACAGGGATCTGGAGGAGCGGGTAACGGAAGGCAAATTTCGAATGGATCTCCTTTACCGGCTCCGTTCCCTTCATCTGGAGCTACCACCCCTGAGACAGCGGCCCGAAGACATCAGGGACCTGGTCCTTTCCTATACGGCAAAAATCTGTGAACGATATGCTACGGAGATAAAAGGTTTTTCCCCTGAATATTTCGATGCTCTCACGTCCTATGACTGGCCTGGGAATGTGCGGGAACTGATCAATACTCTGGAAGGATCGATTACCGAAACCGGCGATGATCCGACCCTCTATCCCAAGCACCTGCCGGGCCGTATTCGCGTTCAACTGGCCAGGGCTTCCGTAAAAGAAAAAAGGGAGGATCCCTCAAAGGGCCGATCAAAGGGACCCCTTCCGTCCGTCCGGTCGTTTGCGAAATATCGAGACTTTCGAGAATCTGTTTTGGCCGAAGCCGAAAAAAAGTATTTGCAGGACCTGATGACGTTCACGAAAGGTTCCGTCAAAGATGCCTGTGAGATCTCCGGTCTGGGGCGTACCCGCCTCTATACTCTCCTGAAAAAATACGGCATAACCAGGCTGGGTTGGATTCAATGAATCTATCTTTGTCATCCTTTCTCCAGGGTCGGTTGTTCACTTATGGTGAACAACTATCATTTTCTGATGGTCGAATTACTGTTTTTCGTATGTCCTTCCATTCCTTTCCGTCTTAATCAAGTATTTGAAATAAATAATCATATCCACTTGTGAAGCGTTTCGGTATGTTTCTTGCCTTGTCTTTGACAGCAACAGCGAAAGAATCGGTGAGAAAGGAAGACACCCGGAATGCATCTGGTCACTTACTGGAACGAAAAAAATAGGAACGGAAAAAGGTTGTCCAGTGCCATAAAAGATGTGGTTCCGTTGAACAGTCTGTACGTCTTTCACAGAATCGAAGACCTGTCCCGGGGGATTCATCGGATACCATGGGGATCGTCCATCGCGGTCCTTTTGACATCAAGCACAAAAGAACTTTCTGAAATCATCGCGTTAAGGGGCCTGTTCCTGGAACGACGAATCATTCTCATCCTTCCTGATCGAAAGAAGGAGAGCATATCAAAGGGTCACACTCTTTTCCCGAGATTTCTGAGTTACGTGGACAGCGATTTCAGAGATGTGAGGGTGGTACTGAAAAAGATGATCGGAGGTTTAACCGAATGAGAATACTGGTTGTGGAGGATAATCGTCGTTTTTCCCAAGCACTCAAGGAGCATATCCAGAAATGGGGCCATGTTGCCGAAGTCTTGACAACGGGCAGGGAAGCTCTTCAAATAATAAGGCGGGAACAGTTTGACATCGCCATCATCGATGTTTTTCTTCCGGACTGTAACGGTGGCCGATTGGTTTGCGAGGTCAAGGCTCATTGTCCGGGTGCAGGCGTCATTATCATGACCGGGTCACTTTCAAGAGAATTGGAGTTCGAGATACGGAAAAAATGGATTCTCGGCTACTTCAGAAAACCATTTAAAGCCAGGGACCTCAGACTGCTTTTGGAAGATTTTTCCCGAAAGAAAAGCGACCATGAAGACCCCAAACCCTCTTCCCCCTGGATGGATCAATCGGTCGGCAGAGTTATTCCAATGTTTAAACCGGCCTCGGGCCCTTTGAACTGAATGCGTCCATGAAATCGAGTGAGCAGCAGGTCAGTTGAAAACGGGGCTTCAGCCCAAGAATTTCGGCAACCTCGACGGCCTCCTCCGACCAGACCGCCATCCGGTTGGCTCCGGCCAGGACGGCCAGTCTTTCCATCTCCAGACCGTCCCTGTTTCTGGGCCTTTCGCAGCCCAGGGATATGGAAACTCCGGGCATCATGAGTCTGGCCTTTGCGATGAGCCTGGCCACCTCCAGGGGGGAGGGCGGTGAGACATGGGCCATGGGGGTATCTTTGAGGGGCGTGAGGACGACAATGACCAGTGCGGAAGGTTGATGCCGTCTGATCAGTTCAAGGGCCTCATATTCGGCCCTGATTTTTCCGTACATCAGTCCGGCCACGATGTGAGGCACGAACTGGAGCCCGCTTTCCGAGATGGCGTCCATGGATTCAAGAACCGTTTTAAGGCCGTTCAGATGATAGATACGTTCAGCGGTTTCTTCATCTCCCATCACATCGATGAGGGCCTGCTTTATGCCTGCCTTTTTTAATTTAATGCATGTTTTGCGGTCGGGAAATCCGGTATGAGCCGAAAGGTATAAACGTGTTTCCCTTGAAAGGCTTGTGATGGCCTCATAGTATTTAGGCCATGGGAGTCTTCCCTTTAGATCGGATCCACCGCTCAAAAGGAGTCCGAAGGCCCCGGCGTTTTCCAGCATCTTACCCTTTTCGATGAGGGCATCGGGTTCGGTAACCTGTATCATGGGATCAAGCAGCTTGCCCTTACAGTGTTCACAGAGGAGCTGACAGACGTTGCCCGTAATCGATACGGCAGGGTACCGACCCCGTTCTCGACCATATCTGACCATCCCGGGCAGATAGAAGGTGAAGTCCTTTCCATGGTATTCTCTGGCTGTCTTCCATGCCTCCCGGAATAACCCTCTGTCCTCCGCGTTTAAGTCGGCAAAATATTTTTCATGCATTGAAGTAGAAATCCTTTGTTTAATGACGTGTTCTCCTGCAAATGTCCGGTCGAATGCCGGGCAGTCGGGAATCCATGTCGTTTGAGGGTGCATCCGGTGAAACCCTCATATCGCAGAGTGAACACCAAAAGCCCGGATGAACCCCTGCTTCGCTGAAGACCTTTGGCTTGACAGAAAAAGCTTTTATTGCATAATGGTGCGAAACGGAAAGAGCTCTTTTTGTCAGTCTCCCACCTTCTGTCCCGCAATCGAAACAGAGCGGTGCATATGAAAAGAAAAATGAGGATAGAGAAATGAAAGCAATAAATCAAGCCAAGAGTTGTGTCCCGGCCCTTCTTCTCATCTTGTCCATCCTGGCTTCATGCTCCAACATCCTCCATTTGAATGTGGATTATCGGCTACCGGCCGCCACGGAGGCGTTGAAAGGACGGAAAGTTTTTCTTGTTTTTGACGATATAAGAACGAACAAAGACGTGATAGGCCCCAGGGCAAGGGCTGCCTATCATGGTGTCTCGGAGAATGTCTCTCTTTCTTGGGCCGGCGGCCCGCACTCGACCTCAAGGGTTGGTGTCTATGAACTGCCCGCATTGTTCACGGAGGTGTTTAAACGTCGGTTGAAGCAGGCGGGTGCGGAGGTGGTCACGTCCAGGGGCGGGGCCGAGGTCGAGATGTGGATCTTGCTGGAGGATTTTTTGTTGGATCTCGACCGCAAGACCTGGAAGGCCAGGATGACTTATGAGGGGAGACTGGTCAAGGATGAACGTATCCTTTCAAGACAGAGAGTCGGCGGTGAGGCCGAACGGTTGAGGTTGATCGGGCAAAATGAAGCTGACAGGATGCTGGGCGAGTTCTTCACGGATGCGATCAATCGGTTGGATTTTGTGAGATTGTTTGAGCAGGCAAGCCTATAGGCGATAATGATACGGCAGGAGCACAAGGAAACAATGTCATCCGGTGGGCATGGCTTTAGACATCGTATTTAAATTTTTCATACTAAATATATTGGTTTGGGTATAAAATTTGCATAAATATGAAGAATTTCCTTGCAATCGGTTTAGTCCGGGTTTTAATAAATTAAGCTAAAGGAAAAGGCCCTTTGTTCAGAGGGCCTGTGTACATTTTGCATGGCATGTTTCAAACCAGTCGCGGATCGAGCTGAGTCATAACACGCAAGAAGGACTTGGAAAACTCAATGATGGATCAAGAAGCGGACCAGAAAAAGAAACAAGGCCTGACCAGTTGGCTGAAAGTGAAGTTTCTGGGAAAGGACAAGGAAACCAGCCCGGTCGATACGCAATTTCTTGCCGATCTCTCAGATATCAGGACCATCGGTCGGTATGAGATCATGGGCAAATTGGGCCAGGGCAGCATGGGGGTCGTTTATTTCGGGAAGGACCCCTATATCAACCGGCACGTGAGCATAAAGGTCTCCAGACCTGCAGCGGGTATCGAAGGAGAGCAGGCCGATAAATATCGTGAAAGATTCTTTGTGGAAGCCCAGTCCGCCGGTCGGCTGATGCACCCCTGCATTGTGGCCATCTATGATGCAGGGATGCATAAGGATTTCTGTTACATCACCATGGAATATATCGATGGGCCCAACCTCGAGAGATTCTGTAAAGCGGAGACCCTCTTGCCCATCAACAGGGTTGCGGAAATTATCTTTACGGCCTGTAAGGCCCTGGACTACGCCCATAAGAGAGGCGTCGTCCATAGAGATATCAAACCCTCCAACATTATGCTCAATAAGGCAGGCGAAGTCAGGATTACGGATTTCGGGATTGCCAGAATAAAAACAGAGCGGACGCTTTCCAAGGGTATCATCGGTTCACCAAGCTACATGTCCCCTGAACAGGTCAAAGAAAAGCCGGTGGACGAAAAAAGTGATATCTTTTCTCTGGGGTGTGTGCTCTATGAACTCTTAACAGGACAGAAGGCCTTTTCCGGCGAAAATTATTTCGCCATCCTTTATAAGATCACCAATGCAGATCCGCCCACCATGCGGGAAATTCGTCCGGAACTCCCTGAAATTTTGGAGAGAATTACGAAAAAGGCCCTGGCCAAGGAGCCGAGTGAGCGCTATCAGACCTGCATGGACCTCGCTTATGACCTCAGGGTCGCATTGCGGGGATTGAGCGAGGCAAGTAAGAGTGACAAGGTCGATAATGTCGTCGACTATGTTCATGGTGTTCCTTTTTTCGAGAATTTCAGTAAGGAACATGTCAGAGAGATCCTCAACACCTGTAACATCATCAAAGTCTTCAAGGGGAAGGTCGTGGTGGCGGAAGGGGAGATCGATGACTCCTTTTTCATTATTCTCAGCGGTAGGGCCGCGGTTCGTAAAAATGATGCGACCATTGCAAATATTTACCGAGGAGAGTGTTTTGGAGAGATGTCCTATTTGAGCGGGCAGTCCCGCGTGGCTTCAGTCGTTGCCGAGACGGAATGCATCCTGATGAAAATCAGTGCAACTCTCCTGGACAGGTCTTCTGAAAGCATACAATTGCTGTTTCTCAAAAAATTTGCAACGACTTTGCTCAACCGACTCTCAAAGAGCATCGCCATGCAAAAATCTTGAGTTTCTTCCTCGAAAAGGCCCTTGCGTTTTCCCGCCAGGTCGACCTCATTCGCAGTATCTCGGCTTTTGTAAACGGTCCGTGTTCATGAGGACAGGATGCTTATTCTTTGAGAAAGGGGCGGCGATGAAAAACAAGTCGGCACCTGAAGCTGCGGATGCAAAAGCGATTGCTAAGGCAATTATGGAAAATGTATATTTTATTAGCCTCGGTTGTGCGAAAAACCGGGTGGACAGTGAGCACATGCTCGGCCTGCTCAAAGCCGAAGGCTGTCGGGTCGTCCCCCGTCTTGAGGATGCCGATGTGGCTGTTGTCAATACTTGCGGTTTTATCCAATCCGCAGTCGAAGAGACGATAGACACGATTCTCGAGGTTTGCAGCAAAAAAGGAAAGGGTCCGCTGAAAAGGGTTTTTGTGGCGGGCTGCTTTGTCCAGCGTTATGGGTATAAGCTCCTAAACGAAATGCCCGAAGTGGACGGGTGGTTGGGCACAGGAGAGATCCATCGTATAGCGGAGATCCTGCGTGACCCACCGGGAGAGGCGCCGCGCTTTCACATCAACCGGCCCCTGTACCTTGCGGATCATCACAGCCCAAGGGTTCAAACCACGCCTTTCTACAGTGCCTACCTCAAACTGGCGGAAGGATGTTCTCACAGATGCTCCTACTGCCTCATTCCTGCTCTGACCGGGCCATTCAGGAGCCGATCCCCGGAGTCTATCGTGACGGAGGCTGAAAATATGGTCGAACGCGGCGTCAAAGAAATCAACCTGGTCGCCCAGGACACGACCATGTACGGCAGGGATCTGGACGGACATGTCGGCCTCGAAAATCTTCTGGAAGGGCTTCTGGAGATTCCGGACATTCAATGGATCAGACTGTTTTATTGTCATCCCCGGAGAATTTCCAACCGACTTCTTCGTCTCCTGGATGAGGATAATGCCCTTTGCCCCTATCTGGATATACCGTTTCAGCATGTTGACCCGACAATACTCGGTAAAATGGGGAGAGGAGGGGAGGGAGAGTCTCCCGGAAATCTTATTGAGAGGATTAGATCCAGGACGTCACGATTGGCCCTTCGAACGAGCCTGATGGTGGGGTTTCCCGGGGAGACGGATCAGGCCTTTCAAAATTTGGTCGATTTTGTCCGTTGGGCGGCCTTTGATCACTTGGGAACCTTCATCTTCAGTCCTGAAAAGGGAACCCCTGCCGCCAGGTTGAAAGATCCTGTTCCGAGTGAAGTCGCGGAGGAGAGAAGGAAAATCCTCATGGCGGCTCAAGCGGCGATATCCAAAAGAAAGAACCGGGAGATGTTACAGAAAACAGTCCCCGTTCTGGTCGAAGGATTGAGCGAGGAAACGGATCTTCTGCTCAGAGGCAGGACAGCCGGTATGGCTCCGGAGGTGGACGGTCAGGTCCTTATAAACAAGGGAGGGGGGATGGTTGGAGAGATCGTTCCGGTGCTCATCACGGAGGCCCACACTTATGATCTCGTTGGGGAGATCCTCTAGCTCGGCGTGGAAACCCTTTTCCCCTGCACCCTTCGGGTGACGCAATCCCACCCCTGCGGGTCGGGTTCCCCGTTTCGTAATTTCGGTGTCCAGCCGTCCCCCTGAAGCGGGATGCGGCATACTGCACGTATGTCTCCTCACAACCTCTTGTTTTTATTGAACTTGCTTAACCTCACCCATTCCTGGATGCGCACCAGGTCGTCAATCATTGACGCTGCCCGGATCCCGATCCACGGGTTTTTTACTTTGACAATAGGCCCCGGATAAATTTAAAGTACACAGCTTACGACAGATAAAGGAAGGCTTGATCGTCTCATTATGGATTCAGACCACACATTTTTGGACCGATTTGAAGATCATTTCAAACTCATCAATGATGAACTGGAAAAATGTCTGAGCAGTTCCCTGGATATTATCAACGACATTGGTGATCATTCACTCCTGGGACAGGGAAAACGGTTGCGTCCCCTACTTTTCGTTCTTTCCGGAAAGTTGTGTGGTTATGAGGCCGGTGATGTTTACCGTCTTTCCAGCATGTTTGAGTGTATCCATACCGGCTCCTTACTCCATGACGATGTCCTGGACAATGCGGCCATAAGACGAAAGAAGCCTTCGGCGAGAGAGGTCTGGGGAAATCAAGCGTCGGTTCTAGGGGGCGATTTTCTCTACTCAAAAGCTATTGAGATTGCTATTGCCGCGGGGAATCTCAATCTCCTGGTGTTCCTGAATCGCATGAGTCTCCAAATGGTGGAGGGGCAGTTTTTAGAGCTGAAAAACACGGACAATTGGCATCTCGACAGAAATGAATATTTGTCGATTATCACTTCCAAGACGGCCGTTCTTATGTCTGCTGCCTGTGCCTGCGGTGCGATCATGACGGAGGCCGGCAATGCTGCCGTGGATCGACTGAGCGGATTCGGCCTTAATCTCGGTATCGCCTTTCAGCTTATCGATGACGTACTGGACTATACGTCTTGCGAAGAGGCATTCGGTAAGCCCGTCGGCAAGGATCTAAAAGAGGGAAAGATCACGCTGCCTCTCATCTATACCCTTTCCGAGTTGGAAAAGACCGAAGTCCATCGGCTCGAGGACCTTTTCAAAAAGCGTGAAGCGACTCCCCGGGATCATGAAGAGGTCATCTCCATGGTCAGGAACAGCAAAGCCATAGAAAGGATTCGAGCGGAAGCCGTGGACTTCGTGGCCAGGGGCGCGCGGTTTTTGGACACTTTTCCGGCCTTACCCGTGAAGAAAGATCTCCTTGCCCTGAATGAGTACATCGTCAATAGGAATTTTTAGCCGATTTCTCCGCACAATTCCGCAGAATATCCCTTTTCAGTTCATTCCCCATTGCATGGCGTCAACTAGCTTTTCCCGAAAGGGCAGATCGGGTACCGGCATTCGGTACAATTCAAACAGAGCCCACCGTGTGCCAACTCCGCAAGATCCCTCCGGGTGATCATCTCACCGGCGAGGACTCTGGGAAGCACCAAATCCAGTACGGTGGCCTTGTAAAACAGCACACAGGCGGGCAGGCCCAATATCGGTATGCTTCCGAAACGGCCGTAAAGGAACATGGCGCCCGGCAATACGGATGTACCGTAAACCAGATCTTTTGCGCCGGCATCGGCAATGGCCATTCGGCTGATGTCATCCGGGTCCACACTCATTCCCCCGGCCACCATAATCAGGTTTGCCCCTTCATGGAGGAGTGTTTCGATGTGTTCGGCTATGATGCTCCGGTCATCAGGGGCATAGAGGATTCTTGAGACCGTACTTCCCAGGGTCACTAGTTTTTTTCGAAGGATGGTTGCAAACTTGTCTTCAATAAGACCATTGTATACCTCATTGCCTGTGATAACGAGCCCTGCCTGAAAGTGGGGCAGGGGTTTCAGTGAAAAAATCCCGCCTACCAACTCTGCGATTCGGGTCGCTTCGTCCAGTATTTTTTCATCGATGATGAGAGGGATGGCACGGGTCGCCGCAATCGTATCACCCTCCTCGACGAGGGTGTTGTTGTGTCGGGTGGCACAGCAAATATCCGGAATGAGACACAGTTCGGTCAGGGCCTTGACATTGACCTTCAGCAGCCCTCTGTGGGCCGCTTTCAAACCGATCTTGCCCTCGGACGGGGGACCGTCAAAACGTATCCCCGGCCCTGAAAGGGCCTTGGCGAGCCTGATGGCCGCGTCGTCTTCGTGAACCTCACCGGGGCCGATATCAAGTACATAGAGATGTTCCTTGCCAAGGCGGCGGAGATGGGGGAGATCTTCAAGGACGATAGTGTGCCCTTTTTTAAATGACGCCCCTTTGAACTGTCCCGGCCTTATTTCTGTGATGTCATGTGCCAGCACTGTCCCGACAGCCTGCTCCAGCGGAAGCATGATCGCGGAAGATTTGTGTTTTCCAGGCATGGTATGCTCTGACCTCCGTTAATATGGTTTTTTACCGAACCTTTTCACTCCTGAACTGAAAACTCACTCGTGGCCGGATTTCATTTCTGGATGGGCACTTGGATGGGTTCGGGTTTTGACGCACCTGCCCTTATACGACATCCCGCTTCTCACGGGCAAAAGGTGCGGCTTCATGGTTGAGCCAATGAAGCCAGGCCTCAAGGGTAGCTGTTTTGAATCCCAGGACAAGTTTTTCATAGGGATCGTCCTCTCCTCCTCGTCTGTCTTTGATTTTTCCCTGTATTTTTTGAAGGACCTGTATTTGGGTCTCGACCAAACGGCCGGTCCCCTCCAGCGAAAGGTAGCGAAAAAAGAAAAGCTTGGCGAGAAATTCGATACGGACGTCCCTCACGTGCTGAGTCGGACGATGCAGCCATTCGAGAAAGGTCTGTTCGCCCTGCCGGGTGAGGGAGAAGACACGCTTCGAAGGGCGGGTTTCCTGCGCTTCAAGTGAGGATTCAAGAAGGCCCCGGGCCTCTAATTTTTTAAGGAGACTGTAAAGTTGGCTCGTACTCACGTGCCAAGTGGAATCAAGAGAGGCATTGAGGAACCGAAGGATTTCATAACCATGTCTTGGACCGCGCATCATGGCCCCAAGAAGCGTATATTCCGTTGCAGGTCTCGTTTTCATGTCGTGCGCCTTCTGCAATGTGATATGGCGTGAGCGCCGTATGATGCCGCACCATCCGGTTACGAACCCCAACATAAAAGCTCAATGGCTTGAGGCATCACGTGTGAAAGACAATCAATCTATTATGGAATATTACAAAATGGAATATGACGTCAAGAAAAAAGAAAGTGGGGGGTTAGATCGACAGGCTTAGAAGATCTTTGCAAAGAATGAGTTTCCCATTATAGGTTTTTCGGCACTGATCTGCGATGTCCGTCGCGAGGACCTCAGGATAGAAATGGAGGAGGGCAAGTCTACGAACCTTTGCCAGGGTCGCCACGCGTCCCGCCAGGGAGGGCGTGAGATGACCTTCCGCTTCGTGTCCGTCAGGAAATGAAGCTTCCAGAATCAGGAGATCAACTCCCCGGGCGAGATCAATGATTTCCTCGCAAAAACCCGTATCCCCCGAATAGACAAAATCGAGCCCTTCCGGCCCTTCGACCCTATAGGCAATGCTTTGAGGCGTATGCTTGACGGGTTGCGATATGATCGTCAAATTTCCGTATTTCACGGTTTCCCTTTTTTTTGTATTCCTTTCCTCCACGATCATGAGGTCAGAGGACATTTGCATCCATTTTCCATATGCTTTCCCGATCCCACGAACAAAATCCTTGAGTCCTCGGGGGCCGGCAATATGAAAGGGTGCCCGTTTTTCCAGAACCGTCGGATTCCGGGTGGCAAACAAGAAATGAACCAGGTCGGCGGTATGGTCGGGATGAAAATGGGTCAGAAAGATGTGGCCGAGATTCGAAAAGTTAAGGCCAACGCGTGAAAACTGCCTCAGAGAGCCGGGTCCCATGTCGAAGAGAATCGGGCCGTTTCCGGCAAGAAGCACCAAGGAAGGTGATGCCCTGTCAATGAGGGGTATTGCCGTGCCTGATCCAAGAATAATCAGTTGCATGATCATTTCCTCGGGAGATGTTTTTCAAAAGGCCAAACTCATTCAATACAAAAAAAGGACTTTCGTCAATACGTTCCCTCATGGTATATAACAATCATTAGGATGTCTGAAAAGAGGTGCTCATGACCGGCGCACCCGTCAATCAATTTCACGGAAGACAGGAGTATCCATGGCCAGGATATTGGTAATTGATCCACGAAATGAGGCCGCGGAATTGTCTGGGGAAGCGATACAAAAGAAAATTCCGGGCGCCTCTGTCCTGCAGGCTCACTCATGGCATGACGGTTTCACCAAAGCACGAGAAGAAAAGCCGGATGCCATTCTTATTACGGTAAACCACGGGGATACTGCAGGATTCGAAGCATGTAGGATGCTCAAAAGCGATGAGGTGACCGGTTTGATCCCTGTCATTATGGTTTCTCCCGATGGTGACCTGGAAACACAGGTGAAGGGGATCGAAACCGGCGCAGATGTTTTCATGAAGGGACCGCTTTTGCCGATCGAAGCTGCAGTCCAGGTCAAGGCCATGCTGAGGATAAAGGCGTCCTTTGATCTTTTAAATCAGGAAAAAGCTTGTCTCACGGCAGAGGTAGAAGACAAAACGCATGTTCTCCAGGAACGCACGGAGGATCTTGCTAAAAGGCTTAAAGAACTGGATTGTTTCTATAGCATTTCCGAACTCCGGGAAAGACCGGGAATTACTTTAGAAGAAATTCTTCAGGGTGTGACCGATCTTATACCGGGTTCCCTGCAGCATCCCGAGGTGACCTGTGTACGAATCCTTCTCGGGTATCAGGAATTCAAGACGAATAATTTCAGAAAAACGCTGTGGAAACAGAGTTGTGATATCAAGGTGCAGGGTGAATGGGCAGGCACCTTGGAGGTGTATTACCTGGAAAAGCCTCAAAGTGACGAACTTCCATTTCTGAAAGAAGAGGAGTTCCTTTTGAACGCCATTGCCGAGCGTTTAGGGCGGATTGCCGAAAGGGAACAGGCCGAGGAGGCCTTGCATCTGGAAAGTGAAAACCTGATCAACATTCTGAAGTCCATGGAAGACTGGGTCTACAAGGTCAATGATCAATACGAACTCGAGTACATCAACCCGGCTCTTCTGAAGGAGTTGGGAGAGCCTGAGGGTTGGAAGTGTTACGAATACTTTCACAACCGCCGAGAGGTCTGCCCCGGCTGCAGGAGCGGGGAGGTTTTCAAGGGTGAGACAGTTCACCGAAAATTTCATTTTCCTAAAAACCGGAAGACCTATGATGTCGTGGATTCGCCCCTGATAAATCCTGACGGGAGCATGTCGAAGCTCTCAATTTTCAGGGACCTTACCGCCACTATCCAGGCCCAGAAGGCCCTTGAGGAAAGAGAGTTGCTTTATCGCAGTGTGACCGAATCTGCAGCTGACGGGGCTGTTATGGTGCAGGACGGGAAGATCTTATTCGCCAATCATGCCTTTGTCCAGATGTTCGGCTATCGAGATCCCCAAGAATTGTCGGGCAAAGAAGTCGTCCAGCTCTTTGAAAAAGATTTCCGTGAGCTCTTCAGAAGGGTCTTCGATCCGTTCGAGCAGGATGGTACCCTGGAGAACCTGGTGCGCGGGATCTGCGTGACAAAAGACAACCGCAAGTTTTGGGTATCGACGAATAGGAGCGTCATTCGGTTGAAGTCAAAACCCGCGATCCTGGCCACCATGCGCGACGTCACGGAAGACATGCTGCACCAGGAATCCGTGCAGGAAGTGGCTGAACATCTCCGCAGGGAGAATATCAAACTGAAGTCCTCTATCAAGGAACGTTATCGTTTCGGTGACATTGTCGGTAAAAGCCGTCCCATGCAGGAAGTCTATGAACTCATCCTCAAGGCTGCCGGGACTGATGCCAATGTCATTATTTTGGGCGAATCCGGGACAGGAAAGGAACTGGTGGCCCGGGCCGTCCACAACATGAGTGCGCGCGCCGATAAGGTCTTCGTGCCGGTCAACTGCGGTGCTATTCCTGAAACCCTTGTCGAAAGTGAGTTTTTTGGTCATCGCAAGGGGGCTTTTACAGGAGCCCACATTGACAAGACCGGCTATTTGCACACCGCTAGCGGCGGTACCCTTTTTCTCGATGAAGTAGGGGAGCTTGGTCTGAATATTCAGGTGAAACTGCTGAGAGCCATTGAAGTCGGCGAATATACGCCGGTTGGCGACACTTATTTCCGAAAATCTGATTTGCGTATCATATCCGCAACCAACAGAGATTTTCAGGGCCTCGTGGGTCAAGGCCGCATCAGGGAAGACTTTTATTATCGAATCAGCGTTATCCCCATCGTTCTACCGCCCCTTCGGGACAAAAAAGAAGATATTCCTCTCTTAGTAGAACACTTCCTGAAAATGTATAGATGTGAGGGTAACGGGCGCAACATACCGGGGAAAATTGCGGAGATTCTCTATCATTATGACTGGCCCGGAAACGTCCGTGAGTTACAGAGTGTTGTTCAGCGATACCTTGCGGTCGGTAATTTCGACTTCCTAACGGTGACCGGCAAGGTGACACAGAAGGAAAACCGAATTGAGAAGGACTTCGGTAAAAAAGTAACAAACCTGCGGGAGGCCAGGGATAGTTTTGAAAAGCGGGTCATCCTGGCTGCGTTGAATCAAAATCACTGGCATCGGGGCAAGGCGGCTGCCGCGCTAAACATTGATCCAAAAACACTCTATACAAAGATGAAAAAAGTCGGGTTGATTTAACTGTAATTCGGGAGATATGGCCCGAATACAGAAACTGTAGTTGTTTGAATGTGTTATGATGCTTACCTATGGTATGTCAGGCGGTTTTGCCCGATATCCCCCTTCTGAAGAACACTTCCTTTAAAGACGCTATTGTTGTTAAATTCAAATAAATTCAATTGCTTAGATATGTAAAACATCCCGTGGCATGTTTATTGCCTACTGTAAACGTAATGTTTTAGTCCGGCATCTTCGTCGAAAGGGATAGAGGGGCAATGAATATTCTGGTCGTGGATGCAGATGTTTCCGTCAGATCCTCAGTCGCTGAGTTTGTTGAGGGGTGGGGATATCATGTGGAAACATCCGGTACGGCACAGAACACGATACGGCAAGTAAAACAAACAGCCTTTGATTTGGTTCTACTTGACGTTTCTCTTCCCGATATGCCGGCGAAGGAACTGATAAGAACACTCAAGGAGCTGAGGCCTGAAATCGGCGTCGTCACACTGACCGAACACAGTACTGACGAACTTGAAAAAGAGATTCGGTCGCTTGGGATCGTATTTTACATGTGCAAGCCGGTGAATGGGGCGGCCTTAAAGGAAATACTCGATCATATCGCAAAAAAGAAGGACATGGCGGTGATGTGAGATAGTGACCTCGGGCAGTCGTAAAAACGAACCGAAGTTTGAACTTGCATGCTCGCCGGGTATTAATGCTTGATTTCCTTGACTCCAAAAAAATGAGCCATTATTAGCACTCTTTCGGACGGGATAAAAAAATATCCTTAAAATTATTCTCCCGCAGCAAATATATCAGGAAAGCCTCACATTCTTAAGCTTGTTGAATCAGTCCAAAAAAAGCACAGGGAAACTCTAAACCCTATTCTTTCCAAAACCGGAATAAAGGTGCATCAGTCGCGAAAAGTCCTTCTGATACGCAAAATCACACCCGGAATTTTTCTTGGCGTATAGCTTTTATCATTACAGGGATTGCCACAGGTTTAAATCATAACGCCAGTCCACCCGCAGTGACTGGGACAAGAAACATAACACATCTCATCCTCTTTAATGCAAAGCTCAGATAAGCAGAAATGGTTTTCATTTTTGCACCGACTTCTCAAACTGATTCTTCACGTACTCTATCAAATATTATTCGTTGGAAAGTTTTCGGGCGGGTGTTCTAATGAATCGCATGTTATAGGGGTTCAAGTATTCTGATGTGCGACCATGCGGAAAAATACAAGTGTTGTTCGCTCGTACGGTGAGGCGGTAATAAATTCCCAAGCTTAGTGAGAGTGGCCTGCCTGATTTTGGGGTTTTGGGGGTCAATAACAATTGAGATCAAAAAGGAGGGTATCGTATGTCAGACCTTATTGTGCCGCATGGCAAGGAAGAGAAACTCATGCCTTTACTGCTGGAGGAAAATGAACTCCAGGCCGAGACTGAAAGAGCCAAGAGTTTAAAGCAAATCAAAATGACATCAAGAGAGACTTCGGATCTCATTATGTTGGGGATCGGGGCTTTTACGCCGTTGACCGGCTTCATGACGAAAGCAGACTGGAAGGGGGTCTGTGATAATTTTTTGATGGCCGACGGGACCTTCTGGCCTATCCCTATTACACTTTCCACGGATGATGAAGACGTGAAGGAAGGTGACGAACTGGCCCTGGTTGACGATGAGACCGGAACGACGATCGGGACAATGCAGGTGACCGAAAAATACTCTATCGACAAAGAGTACGAATGCAAGGCAGTCTTTACAACTGCGGACCTGGAACATCCGGGCGTTGAAAAAGTAATGAATCAGGGGAAGTATAATCTTGCCGGTCCCGTGAAGGTGGTGAGTGAGAGCTATTATCCCGAGCAATTCAAGGGCCTCTACCAGCGCCCTGAAGAATCCCGCAAGATCTTTGAGGATATGGGATGGAAACGGGTCGCGGCCCTTCAGTTGCGCAATCCGATGCATCGCTCTCACGAGTTCCTCGCAAAAATTGCCGTGGAAATCATGGATGGTGTTTATATCCACCAACTCGTCGGGAAACTAAAGGCCGGGGATATTCCCGCGGATGTTCGGGTAAAGGCGATTCAGGCCCTGGTGGACAACTACTTTGTGGAAGGCACGGTGGTCCAGGGAGGATATCCCATGGAGATGCGTTATGCCGGTCCCAGAGAAGCTCTGCTACATGCCGTTTTTCGGCAGAATTATGGGTGCAGTCACATGATTATCGGACGTGATCACGCCGGTGTGGGGGACTATTACGGACCGTTCGATGCCCAGAAAATATTTGATCAGATTCCTGAAGGCGGCCTGAAATGCCAGAATCTGAATATCGACTGGACCTTTCACTGCTATAGATGCGGTGGCATGGCCTCCATGAGGACCTGCCCGCACGGGAAGGATGACAGGCTGCTGCTATCGGGCACCATGGTAAGAAAGACGCTCTCGGAGGGTGGTGAACTTCCTGCGGAATTCTCCCGACCGGAAGTCGTGGCCATTCTTCAGGACTATTACCAGAATCTTGAGGAAAAAGTAGAGATCAAGCTCCATGGGGCGGCTACCGGTGACGTTAAGTAGGTCCGTAATAAGGACGACTCCCCATTGGAAAAACGAAAATGACTGTTGGGTTTTGGTTTTGAATTTTTGTTTTGCGAAAATATCTCTTAGAGAAAGGGGGTGCAAAGGAGAAACCAAGCAATCTTTCGATACAATACTTGAATTCAATTAACCTAATAATTTAGGAGGTGTAGTAATGCCAAGTTATGTGATAACGGAAAAATGCGATGGCTGCAAGGGTCAGGACAAGACCGCGTGCATGTATATCTGTCCAAATGACCTGATGGTTCTGGACAAGGAAAAGATGAAGGCCTACAATCGGGATCCTCAGATGTGCTGGGAATGCATGTGCTGCGTCAAGTTGTGTCCCCAGCAGGCGATGGATGTCCGCGGATATGCGGATTTTGTGCCCATGGGGTCCAGCGCCACGCCCTTGAGGGGCACTGAAGATATCATGTGGACGGTCAAGTTCCGTGACGGTTCCATCAAACGATTCAAGTTCCCCACCAGGACCACTCCGGAAGGGTCAGCGGATCCATTGGGCGGCTTTGCCGGCCATGACGACCTGAATAGCCAGGCCCTGGCGACTGAGCCCGAATCTCTCGGACTCGACGCCGTTCCCACAACAAATTAAAAGAAGGAGGTATTGAGATATGGCAAATTTTGAAACTGTAGAAGTTAACACCGACCTCCTCATTGTTGGAGGAGGCTTTGGAGCATGCGGCGCGGCCACAGAGGCAGCATACTGGGCCAAGAAGAATGGATTAAAGGTGGTTATGGTAGACAAGGCCGCAACCGATAGAAGCGGGGCCGTGGCCATGGGCCTTTCGGCCATCAATCAGTATGTGGGCGTCAAGGATGGTGAGAATACCGTCGAAGACTATGTCAGGTATGTGCGTCAGGACCTCATGGGAATCTCGAGGGAAGACTTGGTTTATAACATCGCCCGCCACGTGGATTCCACGGTTCACCTCTTTGAGAAATGGGGATTGAAGATCTGGAAAGATGAAGAGGGCAAGTATGTCCACGAGGGCCGTTGGCAGCTCATGATCAATGGCGAATCTTACAAGATTATCATCTCGGAAGCAGCCAAGAATGCCCTGGCGGATGCAGGTGGAGAACTTATCGAGAGAGTATTTGTCGTTGGTCCTCTCATGGACGGAAACAAATGCGTGGGAGCCGTAGGCTTCAGCACGCGTGAGGACCAGTTCTATGTATTCAAGGCAAAGGCGGTTATTGCCGCAGCGGGCGGTGCCGTACACGTCTTTCGTCCACGGTCCATTGGGGAGGGTTTCGGCCGTTCCTGGTATCCTCCGTTCAATTCGGGCAGCAGCGCTTATTTCACCATCCAGGCCGGTGCGGAAATGACCTGCCAGGAAGTCCGCTTCATCCCTGTAAGGTTCAAGGATGGTTATGGCCCTGTGGGTGCCTGGTTTCTCCTTTTTAAATCCCGCGCCATAAGCGCCGAGGGAGGCGAATATATGGTCGTGAGAAAGGATGAGCTCAATAACTGGGCCCCCTATGGCCTGGCCAAGCCCATCCCTGCCAACCTGAGAAACTACCTCGGTATGCTGGATACGGATGCGGGTCTTGGACCTCTATACATGGAGACCGACGAGGCTATTCAGAATATTGCCGAAGAGTTCAAGGAGGATCCCAAGGCCTTCAAAAAGAAGATGAAAGAACTGGAGAGTGAGGCATGGGAGGACTTCCTCGATATGACCATCTCCCAAGCCATTCTCTGGGCGGGTCTGAATACCAAGCCCGAGGAAAAACACTCCGAAATCGCGGCCTGCGAGCCGTACTTCATTGGTTCCCATTCCGGGGCCTCCGGCGCCTGGGTGAGCGGCCCCGAGGATTTGGATACCCCATACAAGTGGGGATACACCAACATGACCACGGTGGAGGGGCTTTTTGCCGCCGGCGACGGTTCAGGTGCATCCAGTCATAAATTTTCTTCCGGTTCACATGCCGAGGGAAGAATAGCAGGTAAAGCGGCGATTAAATACATCGTGGAAAAGGGAGCGGAGCCCAATGTCGATGCGGCCCAAGTTGAAAAACTCAAGGCCGAAATCCTGGCGCCGCTGGATCTCTATGAGAACCATAAGGATGAGACAACGGATCCGGAAATTAACACGAACTATATGATGCCCAGGCAGTTTCTGCACCGCCTCCAGAAGATCATGGACGAATATGCCGGCGGCGTGACCGCTGCATTCAAGACCAGTAAGGCTCTCCTTGAGAGGGGCCTGGAACTGATGGCCATCCTGAAAGAGGATTCGGATAAGCAGGCTGCGGTAGATGTTCATGAACTTATGAGGACCTGGGAGAATATCCAGAGAATGTGGATCGCAGAGTCCCATATCCGTACCATGCTCTTCCGGGAAGAGACCCGTTGGCCGGGGTATTATTTCAGATCCGATACGCCAAAAATGGATGAGGAAAACTGGAAATGCTTTGCCAACTGTCGCTGGGATCCCAACACCGGCGAGTGGGAAATGATGAAGAAAGATGTCTGGACGATGCCCGGTGTTTAGGGAGTCAATTTAAATAGACAGGTGCCCCGGCTGCAAAAGTGAAGGTGGCCGGGGCATTCTTTTAACCTTCTCAGTCCCTCTTTGGTATGTGTTCCCAAGAGAGTGCATCTTCTGACAAGTCATAATTGTATTGTTTTCCGGGGGTTGGCCCTTTCGGGCCGATGAAAAGGGGAAAAATTGGGCTTGCACTCCTTTCTGGGGATATGCTATAGAGACACTTGTGAATTATAGTGCAAGAATAAGTCTTTACACGGTATTCGGGAATTTTCGAGATGAAAAGCGTCCCTAGCGCTGAACTGGCCCGCCTCGCGGATGTGAATCGGAGTCGTTGATCCAGTTATTTCGAGAATGCATTGCCAATATTGGGATGATTGTGAATGCTCGTGTGACGGTGCTCAAACGGGTGAGAAAAACAATTCATAAGGAGGGCTGAGAAGTGGAAGAAAGAGATGTCATGGAGGTGGACGTACTCTTCGTGGGCGGGGGTGTCGCCTCCCTAAGCGGAGCGTTCCATCTGTCAAGTCTGATCAAGAAACATAATGAGGCCGTTGAACAGGGTGGTGAAGGCGAAAAACTGGATGAGGTCATGATCGCTGTCCTGGAGAAAGGTGCGTTTGCAGGGGCTCACGGAATATCCGGAGCTGTTATGGACCCTGTGGCCTTGAGAGAACTCGTCCCTGATTTCAAGGACAAGGATGCCCCTCTAGAGGGTGAGGTCACCAAGGAAGAGGTCCTGTTCCTGACAAAAGGCGGGAAGATCAAGGCGCCTATCACACCGCCGCCGCTCAATAATCATGGCAACTATGTGGTTTCCCTCGCCAGACTCACGGAGTGGCTGGGGGGGCTGGTCGAAGAGGCCGGAGTCGACATATTCCCGGGGTTTGCCGGGACGGAAGTCCTTTATGACGGGGACCGGGTGATCGGTGTAAGAACCGGTGACAAGGGCATTGATGTCGACGGCAGTCAGAAGTCAAACTATGAGCCCGGCATTGATCTGCAGGCCAAGGCGGTTGTCTTTGGAGAGGGTTCGAGGGGCAGTTTAACCAAAACCCTGATCAAGAAGTTCAACCTGGACGAGGGTAAAAACCCTCAAGGTTATGAAGTCGGTGTCAAAGAGGTATGGGAAATCCCTGAAGGAAGAATTAAACCGGGAGACGTCATTCATACCATGGGATATCCCCTGAAGAGTGATGCCTTCGGCGGTGGGTTTGTTTATGGCATGAGCAACAATCATGTGGCCGTGGGCCTTTTGATCAGCCTTGATTATAAAGATCCATTCATGGATCCCCATCGGGAATTTCAAAAATTTAAATTGCATCCCTATATTGCCGAGATCCTCAAAGAAGGGAAGATGGTACAATTCGGGGCCAAAACGGTTCCGGTGGGCGGCTATTTTTCTGTACCCAAGGTGAGTTTCAACGGCGGCGTGCTCATCGGAGATTCTGCGAGCCTGTTTAACGGAATGAAAATCAAGGGTATTCATTATGCCATGAAATCGGGGATGCTGGCTGCTGAAATGCTTTTCGAGGGTCTCAAAAACAATGATTTTTCGGAGGTCCAGCTCGAGAAATATCGAACCGCCCTGTCCGAGAGTTACATAGCCAAAGACCTTTACAAAATGCGCAATTTCCATCAGTCCTTTGAGGGCGGGCTGTGGACCGGCATGTTCAGGGCCGGGATACAGTTTGTTCTTGGCGGAAGAGACTGGAGTTCCCGAATTGACTCCAAACCCGACTTTTCCCATCTCAAAAAAGTCACAGATGCCTATGGGTCGCCTTCGCCGACGGATGAACAGAAGGGCGACATTAAATATGACGGTGAGAAGACCTTTGACAAGGAAACGGATGTCTATTATTCAGGTTCAACTCATGAGGAGAAACAACCGCCTCATCTTAAAATACTGAACCTTGACATTTGTTACAACCAGTGCAGAGTGGAGTATCAGAATCCATGCGTCAGGTTTTGCCCTGCCAATGTCTATGAGATGGAGGTTGATGAAGAAACAGGCAAGCCTAATATGAAGCTCAATTTTTCAAATTGCGTCCATTGCAAAACTTGCGACATCAAAGATCCTTACGAAAACATCACCTGGGTTCCTCCCGAAGGCGGGGGCGGCCCGAAATATTCCATGGTGTAGTAACGCCTTCTTCCCCGATTCGGGAAATTCCGACTGTTCACCTCGCACCCCGGGCGGGGTTGAATGTCTTTTTGTCATAGACCGGTTTGGGGGATGACCTCCCCCAAACCGGATGAAAATATCCTATGAATATCCCGCCTGCCCGGCGGGGAACTTCCCCTTTATCATCGATTTCAAATTTAAAATTGAATATCTGTCCAGCCCGAATTGGAATTCTCGTGGATAGAATAGTCTAGCCACTTGCAGAAATGAGATATCGTGAGGACACTCCTCTGTACATGAGGACGTTCATAATATTTCAACTAGCCGAGGAGGATGAGCATGGCAAACACAGAGACCCAGAGTATCCTGGTGGTCGGTGGGGGCATGAGCGGGCTTACTGCCGCCATCGAGGCAGCAGAAGCGGGCTATGATGCCTATATTGTCGAAAAGAATCCCTATTTAGGGGGACGGGTGGCCCAGTTTCACCATTACTTTCCTAAATTGTGTCCCCCATATTGCGGACTGGAGATGAATTTCCGTCGCATGAAAACGAATCCCAAGGTTCGATTTTTCACCATGGCGGAAGTGGAAAGTATCGCGGGGGAAGAGGGCAATTTCGACGTAACGATTCAACTCAATCCACGCTATGTCAATGAAAAGTGTACGGCATGTGGGAAATGCGCCGAGGCCTGCACGCTTGAAATCGAAAATTCTTTCAATTACGGCATGGACAAAATCAAAGCGGCTTATCTGCCGCATGATATGGCCTTTCCCATGCGCTATGTTTTGGATGCGTCCCTGGTCAAGAGCGGAGAGGCGGAAGCGGTCAAGGGTGCCTGCCCCTATGATGCGATCGACCTGAACATGGAGCCCAAGACCATGTCCCTGAAGGTGGGCGCCGTCGTTTGGGCTACGGGGTGGAAACCTTATGATGCCAATAAACTGGATACATATGGCTTCGGGCAGTATCCCGATGTGATTACCAACGTGATGATGGAAAGACTGGCTTCCTGGACAGGGCCAACCCAGGGAAAAATTCTTCGACCTTCCGACGGTGAGGCTCCCAAAACGGTGGCCTTTGTGCAGTGCGCCGGTTCCCGAGATGAAAATCATCTTCCCTTCTGTTCCGGCGTCTGCTGCCTTGCATCCATGAAGCAAGCCCTTTATGTCAGAGAGCAATATCCGGATGCCAAAATCACTATCTTTTACATTGATATACGCGCTACGGATCGACTGGAGAACTTCTATACCAGGGTCAAAGAGGATGAAAATCTTGAATTCTTCAAGGGCAAAGTGGCAAAGATTATCCAGGACGAATCCGGGAAGGGTTTGATCTTGAGGGTCGAGGATACCACAAAGGAAACCTTGAACGAAATTCCCGCCGATCTGGTTGTGCTTGCAACAGGTATGGAACCCAATACGGCTGAGAGCCCTCTTCCCATTGAGGTGCCTTACGATGACTATGGTTTCGTGGCGTTTCAGGAAGCAAAAGCGGGTATTTATGCTGCCGGGTGTACGAGGGTCCCCACGAATGTTTCCGAATGTGTCCAGGATGGGACGGCGGCGGCCCTGAAAGCCATTCAATCCATCGCGAGGAGGTAAGCTCAATGGAAAAGAAAATCGCAGTCTATATTTGCACGGGATGCGGCATAGGTGATGCCCTTGATATAGAAAAACTCGGTAAGGTGGCAACGGATGAAAGTAGTGTTCCTATTTGTCGAAATTATCCCAACCTGTGCAGCCGGGAGGGGGTACAGCTTATCAAGGATGATATGGTTAATGAAGGCGTAAATACTTTAGTTATCGCGGCCTGCTCGAACAGAGTGATGTATGACGTCTTCAATTTTGAAAAATCAATCGTTGATCGTGTCAATATTCGGGAGCAGGTCGTTTGGTGTCAAAAACCCGGTGAGGAAGACACCCAGATGATGGCCGAAGACTATCTCCGCATGGGTTTAGCGAAGGTGAATGCCATGGAACTGCCGGAACCCTATCTGCCCGAAGAAGAAATATCCAGGGACATCCTCGTTGTGGGGGGTGGGTTGACCGGTTTGACGGCAGCCCATGAGGCATCAAAGGCCGGGTGCTCGGTCGTGCTTGTTGAAAAGGAAGAACAACTTGGGGGTTTCCAGCGAAAGGTCAAGCAGATCGCCACAACCCCTTATAAGGGTCCCCAGGACAATACCCTCGATGATTTGATCCGGACCGTTACCTCCGATGATAAGATCACCGTCTATACGGGCGCGAACATAGAAAAAATCGACGGCGGTCCCGGGATCTTCAAGGTCTCCATCAAACAGAACGGTTCTACTGCCGAACACGGCATCGGGGCTATTGTGATGGCGGCCGGATGGACCCCCTATGACCCCGAAAAACTGGATGCTGCATTGGGATTCGGGACCTCACCCGATGTCATTACCAATGCCATGTTTGAAGAGAACTATCTGGAAGGAAAAATTACGCGGCCGAGTGATGGAAAGGATGTGACCAACGCGGCCTTTCTGCAATGCGCCGGGAGCCGTGACCCCGATCATCTGCCCTATTGTTCTTCGGTTTGCTGTGTCACTTCTTTGAAACAGGCCCTGTGGATCAAGGCCCAGAACCCCGAGGCCAATGTCTATGTGGTCTATAAGGAATTGCGGACCCCCGGTCAGGCGGAAGATCTCTACCGAAAGGCCCAGGAAGAGGGCGTGATTTTTATCCGATGTCAGTCGCCCCAGGTGAAGGCCAACGGAGGATCTCCGGCAGTCGAGGCCGAGGATGAACTTCTCGGTGAGACCGTTCTTTTGGATGACCTGGATCTGGTGGTGCTGGCCACAGGCATGGTGCCGGTCACGTCCATTGGTCCGGACATCAACGAGTTGGAAAAACAGAAGGCGGAGGAGTCCAAGAAAGAGGAAGAGGACTTGGGGGTACCCCCTGATGTGATCAGGCAGTCGGAAATTTTGAACCTCGGATATCGTCAGGGGCCCGAGATCCCGGCCTTAAAAGATGATTTCCCGGATTCCCATTTTATATGTTTCCCCTATGAAAGCCGTCGAACCGGTATCTATGCCGCCGGATGCGTACGGCGGCCCATGGGTATTGCCAATGCCATAGAGGATGCGGCAGGCGCGGTCATGAAGGCCATTCAGTGTGTTGAGCTGACGGCTCAGGGTGCAGCGGTGCATCCCAGGGCAGGGGACACGAGCTTCCCGGAATTTGCCATGCAACGCTGTACGCAGTGTAAACGCTGTACTGTGGAGTGTCCATTCGGCGCTATCAATGAAGATGAGAAGGCGAACCCCTTGCCGCAACCGACGCGCTGCCGCCGTTGTGGGGTATGCATGGGGGCTTGTCCGGAACGGATCATTTCTTTTAAAAATTATTCGGTTCCCATGATCGGCGATATGATCAAGGCCATTGAGGTGCCTGAGGAAGATGAAGAGAAACCCCGCATCCTGGTGTTTGCCTGTGAAAACGATGCCTATCCGGCACTGGATATGGCCGGGCTTCACCGCATGATCCACAACCCTTGGGTTCGGGTGATTCCTTTGCGCTGTCTGGGGTCCATGAATCTCGTATGGATCGCCGATTCCCTGTCCAAAGGCATTGATGGGGTGCTTCTCCTTGGCTGCCAGCACGGTGATGACTATCAGTGCCATTTTATCAGGGGAAGCGAACTGGCCAATATCAGACTGAGCAAGGTCTCCGAGACCCTGGATCGACTGGCCCTGGAATCGGAAAGGGTGCGTTTCGAAGTCATCTCGATCATAGACTATGAGAAACTTCCCGCCCTGTTGGATGAATTTGCAGAGACCATTGACAAAGTCGGCCCCAATCCATTCAAGGGATGGTAATAAGGCTGAGGGCTCGCAGCAGATGAGATGACGCGTTTTGCTTTAGGCCTTGAACAATGAGCTGCTCACAGGAGGAAAAAGTATGAGTGTCAAAGTCGATCCGACCCTGATGAAGGATCTAAAAGAATTCGGTCTCGAGGATGCCGGCAAGTGTTTTCATTGCGGGAATTGTACAGCTGTCTGCCCCCTTTCCACGCCTGAAAACCCTTTTCCGAGAAAACTTGTGAAATATGCCCAAATGGGTCTCAGGGAAAAAATTCTGAAGAGCCCTGAACCGTGGCTTTGTTATTATTGTGGGGACTGCTCGGATAGCTGTCCGCGCGGCGCCGATCCCGGGGAAACGATGATGGTATTGCGACGCTACCTGACTTCCCAGTATGACTGGACCGGTTTCGCCCGCAGGTTCTACACCTCCGAGAAATTTGAGATTATCGCCATTTCCATTGTTGCCGTACTGATCGGTTTGGCCATGGTGCTTTTCCATGGCAGCAATCCGAATATGGAACACGCTTATCTCAATTCAGTATGGCCGGCCCCGGCCATTGAGATCGCCGACCTTATCATGGCGGCCGTTCTCACGTTTTTTCTTTTGAGTAATACCTATCGTTGTTTCAGTTTTGTCATGGGGGATTTGAAATCCAAGATCCCTCTTGAGTTCTACATAACCGAGGCAAAGGAACTTGTTATCCATTTTTTGACTCAGAGAAAATTTGGAGAATGCACGGACAGAATGCAGTGGTTGGTTCACCTTCTGATCATGACGGGATACTGCACCGTCTTTATGCTGGTCGTGATCTTTCTTGCGGGCGGTATTCACGTTATCGGTCTTTCCTGGGATAAGATCATGTTTCAACGGGATGTGATATACCCCTTTTTCCATCCCATACGCCTGCTTGGGTATTATGCGACCTTCGCCCTCCTCTATGGGACCACCTACGCCATGATCGGTCGTATTAAAAAGAGCAAAGCGCCTTACAAGTCTTCCCACGGGACGGACTGGATGTTCCTGATTCTGCTGCAACTGACAACACTGACCGGCATTTTCGTCCATTTTGCACGACTTCTGGACTGGCCCATGACGACCTATGTCCTTTATGTTATACACATGATGGTGGCTATTCCCATGCTTGTTCTTGAGGTTCCTTTTGCCAAGTGGGCCCATCTTGCATTCCGCCCTGTCGTTCTTTACCTCATGGCGGTTAAGGAAAAATATTATAAGTCGAGAGAGGACTTCGCGTAAAGGTTCTTGGGCGAGACAAAACATGAAAACGGAAGCGATTTGAGAAGGAGAAAAGAATGAATGAGCAGGAAAAACCAAAATGCCCTCATTGTGGGGCTGATTTGAAAAAATGGAGAACGCCTCCGGACTCCACCTGGGAAGCAGAATTTCAGTGGGTGTGCTTTAATGATGAGTGCGTCTATTTTGTGCGGGGATGGGACCATATGATGGAGACCCAGGACGTCAAGGCCTCGTATCGACATCGAATGGATCCGAAGACGGGGTCGTCCGGACCGCTTCCGACCTGGTCCTATGAGGCTCATAAAGACCAGATTATCGAAGATCCCTGATTCACCATCAAGGCATCATCTGCGGCGTTGCCTTCGATCGTTCCTCCCTGCGGCGTATTGCTCATACGCCTCAGTCGTCACTCCTCGGCGCCTTGCATCTAATACCTTGCTGGTGATCAGGGATTGTCGTCAATATCCTGATTCCAGACATGATATGTAAATTAGGCGGTGGATTCAGGAAGATTAAGGTCACTATTTTGAGGGAATAGGATATGGTTAAAATTGGAAGGAATGACCTCTGTCCATGCGGCAGCGGTAAAAAATTCAAGAAATGCCATCTGGGGAAGGAAGAAGAACTCAAACTGGGTAATCCGGGGGAATTATCCCTTGAGGAAATGGGAGAAAAAATTACCGCCCTGCCCCCTGTAACCTATGGTCGTTCCGCTGAAATTGTCGAAGATTTGGATATTAAAGAGCTGACGGGCCGGTCCATGGGTATCCGATTCGTGGATCTGAAGGCTTACGGTGATCTGGATTTTTATGGGAGCAGCCATCCACAGAGAGAAAAGGGGGAGAGCGGCGGGGTTTTCATCAATGTGCGAAAAACGATGAAAGCGGACCCCGACAACATCTATCTCGCCATATCTGAGGATATTGAGGATTCTACATTGATCCATGAACTTGCGCATGTCCTGGATTACCTGGGCGGTTCAAGGTTGATGCCGGGTATGACGGCACCATTGGGCTATGAATTGGAAATTCCGGCGGAACATCTTGAACACCCCTTGGAATTCGGGGAGAAGTTGATATTTTTGCAAGAGCGGTTTGGTGTCAGACTAGATGCCGATGATGCGATCATTGCCTATCTCTGCCAAAAGGAATTACTTATTCGGAAAAAAGAAATTCGAGAAAAAAACTCTTTTTTACTTAAAAATAAATCAGACCGAATCCTGCGTGTTCTGGGAGAGAACAGTGAAGAGATCGATGCCCTCATCCGGAATCGCTCAGGATATATAGGGCCGAGGACAGTGGACGATTGATTATGGACCGGAGATGGGCATTTCCGTCTGAAATCCAAATGCGCCTTGATGTTGGGCTACTCTTGTCCGAAATAAACCCTACAGTTGCAACGTTAGGGTAAATCCCAAAGCCGCAGCATTGGGGTAACACTGTGAAAAGGGAGTAACGAAAAAAACGATTGACAACTGCAAGTAGACGGACTATGAAGTATATATGATGACTGAACAGATTCACAATAATATCTCTGATCGAGGAAACTGGTGGTGGCGCAGCTTCATTCCTGAGGTGTGCCTACTATTATGGATTTAAAAAAATATTCGTAAATGAACGGTGGGCCACTTCAGAGGGGCCCACCGTTTTTTTGTTTTCGACAAAGCTGTGGGCCCCAAGGACCTGCAGCTTTTTTATTTTAAGGAGGTACAAAATATGAAACGAGCATTGGCAATTATCGGAATGGTTATCTTTTCGGCGGTCTTTTTTATCCAAGCCCTTATGCCGGCATCAGGTCTGGCAAAGCCCATCACTTTGAGCTATGCAAATTTTCCACCCGCTCCGACCTTTCCCTGCGTTCAGATGGAACGATGGAAAAAGGAGGTGGAGAAGCGCACCCATGGTAAGATCGTGATCAACACCTATCCCGGGGGAACGCTCCTCGGCGCAAAAAATATGATGGATGGCGTGATCGCGGGGCAGGCGGATATCGGGTGTCTTTGCATGGCCTATCAGCCCGGTCGATTTGTGGTCACCAATGCCACCGCCTTACCCCTGGGGTTCAGGAACGCGAAGACGGCGAGCCTGGCACTTTTGGACCTATACAAAAAATATCGCCCCAAAGAATTTGAAAAAGTGAAGGTCCTGACCATGTTCACGTGCGCACCGGCCAATATTTACACTAAAAAGCCGGTGAGGAATCTCGACGATATGAAAGGGTTGGAGCTCAGGGCTTCCGGCGGAGTCGCCCAGGCCCTCAAGGCCCTGGGGGCGACACCGGTGGGGATGCCCCAGTCGGCAACGCCCGAGGCCCTTCAAAAAGGGGTGGTCAAGGGAGCGGCGTCGTCACTCGAAACCCTGAAGGATCTCAGATACGCGGAGACATGTAAATATGTGATCATGTTGAACGGTCCGGTGTATCCCTTTGCCGTCGTGATGAATAGAGATTCCTGGAAAAAACTGTCCGACGACGTGAAGAAGGTGATGGAAGACCTTGACTTCGAACAGGCTGAATGGACGGGGACTTATATGGACAAGCACGTAAAGGAGTCTGTCGAATGGTCCAAGAAGAACCATCAGATCGAAATCATGAAACTTTCCGCCGGGGAGAAGGCCAAGTGGGATGCTCTGCTCGAACCCATTACGGAAAACTGGATCAGGGATGCTGCGGAAAAGGATCTTCCGGCGGAAAACATTATCAATGATATAAGGGAACTCGCTGAAAAATGGGACATCTAACTGAAAGACTTTATGAATCCTGTGACGTGCCTATTGCTTCTGCGGAGGAAGGGGGCATGAGTACTTCTATCGTTCCTGCGGTGTTGTTAAAGAAGCGCGGACTGAAGAGAGATCCTGCAACCGTTCTGAATAGAATAAGTGTGCGGCTGAATCAGATCCTGCTGTGGATCGGTGCCGTATGCCTGATCATGATGATTGTCCTGACCTGTGGCAACATTTTTCTACGCATCGTTTGGACCCCCGTAAAAGGGACGTTCGAACTCATGAGTTTTTTTAGTGCCATCGTGACGGCCTTTGCACTGGGCTACACCCAAGTGCAAAAAGGGCATACCGGCATCGATGTGCTCGTCAACCTCTTTTCAATAAGGATTCGCAGAACACTCAATGGGATCAACCATCTGATCCTGATGGTTTTTTTCTTTGTTCTGGGTTGGCAATTGATGAAATGGGGTACCACGCTCTGGAGGACCGGTGAAGTGACGGAAACACTGCGAATTGTGTTCTACCCTTTCGTCTACGGCGTAGGTGTCGGCTGTTTCAGTCTCGCGTTGGTGCTGCTGGTCGAGTTGTTGAAGGTGTTCGGACAGGAAAAAGGGGCTTGATCCATGGAGGCTATAACCGTTGGCATCATGGGGATCATTGTTCTGCTTCTTGTTCTGTTTCTGCTTGGAATGCCCGTCGGGTTCGCAATGGCCGTAATCGGATTTTGCGGATTTTCATACGTGGTTTCGTTGAAGGCCGCCCTCAATATGGTCGGCACGGATGTCTGGCTGACATTCTCGAAATATGGCCTCACGGTGATTCCCCTCTTTGTTTTCATGGGATATCTCGCTTTCAACGCAGGCATTGCCGAACGGCTATACGATGCTGCTTACAAGTGGGTAGGCCATTGGCCCGGGGGATTGGCCATGGCCACTATCGGTGCGGACGAATTTTTTGCCGCCATCTGCGGTTCAAATTCAGCCACAGCAGCAACCATGGGGGCTGTGGCTTTGCCTCAGATGACGAAATATAATTATGATACCCGGTTGAGCAGCGGCACCGTCGTGACCGGCGGTACCCTGGGAACCATCATGCCGCCCAGTGTCGTGCTTATCGTTATAGGTCTTCAAACCGAGCAATCCATAGCCAGGCTGTTTTTGGGGGGAATTATTCCGGCGATCCTCTTGGGTCTGCTGTTCCTTCTCAGTATATTTGTCATTTGTCGCGTCAACCCAAAATATGGCCCACCGGGACCTCGGACCGGCTTTAAGGAAAAAATCCGATCTCTTTCAGGCATTATTGAGGCGGCTACGATTTTTGCGCTTGTGATCGGGGGGTTGTATTTCGGGGTCTTTACGCCGACGGAAGCGGGCGCTGTGGGGGTCCTTTTTACGTTCATCGTTGCGGTTGCGAGTCGCAGGTTGTCGTGGCAAGGTATGGTGTCCTCTGTTAAAGACACCATGAAGATTTCCTGTATGGTCTTTGTCCTGGTCACCGGGGCCATTATTTTCGGTCGTTTCCTGGCCGTGACGCGCATTCCCTTTATGGTCGCAGAGTTCGCCGCCGGACTTCCGGTCTCACGCTACGTCATCCTTGCCTTTGTATTGTCGATTTATCTGCTTGGGGGCTGTGTGATGGATTCCCTGGGTTTTCTGGTGCTGACGATTCCCATTTTCTTTCCCCTGGGTGAGGCTTTTGGTTTCGATCCCGTATGGTATTCGATTATTCTGACCATGGTCACCACCATGGGGGCCATTACACCGCCTGTAGGGGTCAATATTTACGTGGTCAAAGGGCTTGCGCCGGATATCGGCCTGGGCAGGATTTTCAAGAGCGCGAGTTTCTTTTTATTGGCTTGCATCATATGCATTGCCCTTCTCATCCTTTTCCCCGGAATCGTATTGGTGATACCGAAGATGGCAGGTTAGTTTCCCCCTATTTCTGCCAAAGACCTCCACCTCTGGTGGAGGACAATGAGAGTTTCCACCTATCCTGGGCGAAGGACATGTGGCCAATCGGTGCGGCGTCATGCTCAAGGGAGGAGATCTTTTTTTCCGTTCAAAGGCTCCCGGATTTATCCGCCTCCGGCGGACTGCTGTTTTTAGCGCCTTATCCACGTCCCGCTTCAAATAAGCGGGGCGCCCCATTCTCCTCGCTTATGCTCTGAGCTGGGGCTTCCTCCATGGATAAGGCGCTAAAACAGGGTGCCATCCCACCACTCACTCCAAAAAAGACCTCCTCCCTTGAGCCCCCTTTCAGGTGGCCTCCTGAGCCTAGCCGCTAAGCGGGTGGAGACTTCAGCTTTTGATGGAATCTAAGTGACCTGTTTCATCTTAATGGTCTGCTGGCCGAAGAGACTGAATTTCAGCCAGTCCAGAGCAAAGAGCAGAAGAGCGACGTCATCAGTTGAAAGGGCGTTTTTAAGATCCGAATCCACTTCGAAGAGGCCCAAAAAACCTGATCTAAAAATGAAATCCCGGAATCTGTCCAGATTATAGGAGGCCATATAAAACATCTGCAGCTTGCGTTTGGTGTCTTTTTCCGGCCCCAGACTTAAGGGAGAGGTGAGAATTTCAAGCCACTTGTCGTTCATGGCGTTATATTCATCCAGGCCTTCGCCGGCCATCCATTCCTTTATGGTCCATTCCCTGTCTTCCTGAAAGCCCAGACAGTGCTCCTCTTGAACCATGAAAAATTTTTCCTTCGTAGCCCTTTTGGGGTCCACCTTGAGCGAGGCCCTGCCAATGGGGTAAATTCGGCATGCGCCTGGGCGGTCTTCATAGATGGTGCAGCCCTCAGATGTCACAAACGGGCAAGTCTTGTTCTCATCTTCCTTCATTTTCAAAAGGACCCTGGGAAAACGCATGCCGGGGTCAAATGAGGTTTCAGTATGGCGTTCGAGAAACTCGTGGGAAGGGATCTTTAGACGGTTTTTTGCCCTGAGAATATCATATGGCGTTAAGACAAGTTTTAGATCGGCACAGCATTTTGTAAAGCACGCGATGCCTTTATGGCATTGAAAACGAAAGGAATTTCCCTGAAGATGTTTGAAAGGGGTGTTTTTTTTTGTCGTCTCATTCATGATATGTTTTTTACAAAGATGGATTGGTCGGGGAAAATTTTTCAGTTTTTTGGTTCTTCTTTTACCCAAAAAAGCTTTTCACCAAAAAGACCAAATTTTAGCCAATCAATCGCAAATTTTAGCAATTCTATGTCATCTTCTTTTATTCTTTCAATCTGCTCCGGTTCCTCCACTTCAAATCGCTCAAGAAAAGTGCTTTGGAAGACAAATTCCCGGAATTTATCGAGATTATAGAGAGCCATGAACGCCATTTTCGCTATCTGGGGATTGTCTATTTTCAGGTCTCTTGCCTGAAGGGGTATGGTGATGCTGGACAGCAATTCATTCATTTCGTCATAGGGCTTCGTCCCCTGTTCCTCTAACCAGTCTGCGATTTTACATTTGTTCTGTTCATTGAGCCCCTTGCATCTGGAGGCATCCGTAATGAGATGAAACGTCCCATCGTCGGCCGTGTCAAGGGGATACATCCTACAGGGCCAGGGGCGGTTTTCATAAACGGCGCACCCCATCTCCGAAACAAAGGGACACTTTTTATCATCCTCGTTCATTTTAAGGACCACCAATGGAATCAGTCGATCGGCCTTGGGAATGATGATGGTGTACTTATCGAGGAATTCGTCGGACGTGATGTCGAGAGCCCTCTTAAGACGCGCAACATCGTAAGGGGTCAAAACAATGGTTACGTCCCGACAGCACTGAGTGAAACAGGACACGCCGGGGTCACATTTGAATTCAAATGCATGTTCCCGGTCAAGTCTTGGTGCCATTTCCATATTGTTCTCTGAATCTTGCGGTGCCATACCTTGTTCCTTTCAATTGAAAATTTACAAGTGTCCGGGTTTCATTTCTGGGTGGGCACTCATTTACTTCCAAAAGTAGATAAAATCCTTGACGTATCCCTGGCAACTTTGGTCTTATGAGCCTGCCCAAACAAGAGGGTGAACATTAACAGGCATGAAATGAATAACCAGGAGGTTTTAAAATCACCATGAAGGAAAAAACTCTATCCATCATAAAACCGGACGGCGTATCAAGAAGCCTCATAGGGGAAGTCGTTAAACGCATCCAGGCTGCCGATTTGAACATCAAGGCCATGAAAATGATCAGGATGAGCAAGGAGCAAGCAAAAGGCTTCTATAAAGTGCATGAAGGTAAACCATTTTACGAGAGCGTGACGGATTTCATGTCATCCGGTCCATGTGTTGTGATGGTGCTGGAAGGTGAAGGTGCCATCGCCAAATACCGTAAACTGATGGGTGCCACGAATTACAAGGAAGCGGAAGAGGGCACCATCAGAAGGGAGTTTGCTTCAGATATTGAGAAAAATGTGGTTCACGGTTCAGATGCAGAAGAAACTGCGCGATTTGAAATTAGCTATTTTTTTAATGAACTGGAGATCATGAAGGACTGAATGACAGTAACCGAACCATTGACTTTCTGACTCTCAGATGCCATTGTCACGGAATAAAACACAAACATGGGATCTCCTTTACAGGGATCCCATGTTTTATTTAAATTTTACATGGATAATTTTGAACTTCTGTCGGTCCGGATGTCGCGATCTATTTTTCCTCTGCAGCGGGATCCTTTTCATCCTTCAAGCCTTTGATCTCTTCCTTTAAGGTCTCCACTTCCTGCTTGAGGTCGCTTTGCTCGGTATCAAAGCTTTCCGCCGCCTTTTTGTCCTTTAATTCTTCGATGCCTAAGTAAGTCGCCAGAGCGCCACCGAGGATCAACATGACAGGCACTCCCGCCATCAGGGCCTTAACAAAATAACCCCACCACGTGATCAGTCCAATGATCCCGAGTATCAAAGATACCAAACCCCCAGCCAATGCCATCATATGAACACCTCCTCAAAAAATGTATTATACATCATCAGATCATAATGTTAGGATTACTTCGTTATAGATGGTTTATACGTGCTTGATGCTTCAAGTTAATTGAAAAATGTATTTAATAAGGTTAGATGAAAAAATTTTAAAAGTCAAATAAAATGTCATTCAATGAACGGGGCGATAGCAAGACAAGAAAAGCTCCTGAAGGGGCTCATTCGTATTTAAAAACTAGGCCGGCGAGATTTAAAAGAAGGGGATAAGGTGTTTTCTCCCGGGCCGAATTGGAAATTTTGGTTGTAATTTTCACTGATAAGTTTATCATAAGAGGTTAAGACATATGTAACTGTTTTCTTTTCAATAGAAAATCACCATATCGTCGAAAAAGAAAGATTTTCCACGATTTTGGATGATTGCGCTCGTATTCAATGGGATTTTAGGATTTAATTCATATTTTTGGGCATTGAATTATTTTTTGCTGGAAATTAGTGTATCCTTTTCTCATTTTTCACGTAGAGGCCAGCGTAGCTCAGTTGGTAGAGCAACTGATTTGTAATCAGTGGGTCGGGGGTTCAAGTCCCTTCGCTGGCTCCACATTAGAGATTCTGGAGAGGTTCCCGAGCGGCCAAAGGGAGCAGACTGTAAATCTGCCGGCGAAGCCTTCGGAGGTTCGAATCCTCCCCTCTCCACCATCTCACGATGCCGGAGCCGAAGAAAACAGACCCGGAAGACTGATTTTATTTTTTGTCTTGCCCGTTTGACGGTGAAGACAGTGCGAGCCATTAGAAAACAAGTAAAGGGCGGGAATAGCTCAGTTGGCTAGAGCGTCAGCCTTCCAAGCTGAGGGTCGCGGGTTCGAGCCCCGTTTCCCGCTCCACCATTTAATAGCCGATGGGCATTTCACTCATGTTGGCAAGTGGCGTAAACCTTCCCAAAGCCTATGGCACCTTCCGGCACATTGTTGGGGAAACAGGTGTTTTTCTCTACAAGCTTTATTTGGGCTGGATATATATCGGTCTTGTTTGGGGAACTCAAAAAGCCCACGTAGCTCAGTAGGTAGAGCACATCCTTGGTAAGGATGAGGTTCACCGGTTCGATCCCGGTCGTGGGCTCCATATGAAGTTATGTGAGAGTTTGATAAGCAATAGAGTGGTTTGATCGATGAGGCTTTGGCGGTCACAAGGAGGAAAGCGATGGCAAAGAAGAAATTTGAGAGGACGAAGCCGCATGTGAACGTTGGTACGATAGGGCACATTGATCACGGTAAGACGACCTTGACGGCGGCGATGACGAAGCACATGGAAAAGCGGGGAATGGCGGATTTTATTCCCTTTGATGCGATAGACAAGGCCCCTGAAGAGAAGGCCAGAGGGATAACGATTGCGACGGCGCATGTGGAGTACGAGACGGAGAATCGGCATTATGCACATGTGGATTGTCCCGGTCATGCGGATTATATCAAGAACATGATTACGGGTGCTGCGCAGATGGACGGAGCCATTCTGGTGGTTGGCGCAGATGATGGGCCGATGCCCCAGACGAGGGAACATATATTGCTGGCTCGTCAGGTTGGTGTGCCGAGTATCGTGGTTTTTTTAAATAAATGCGACATGGTGGACGACGAGGAACTGATTGAGCTGGTGGAACTCGAGCTGAGGGAGTTGCTGACGAAGTACGAGTTTCCCGGTGACGACCTGCCCATCATTCGCGGCAGTGCGCTGAAGGCCCTGGAAAGTGATGATACGGACAGCGAGGAAGTGAAACCGATTTTTGAGCTGTTGGAAGCCATTGATGCGTATGTTCCGGAGCCTGTAAGAGACACGGAAAAGTCCTTTTTGATGCCGATAGAGGATGTATTCAGTATCTCGGGTCGTGGCACGGTGGTCACTGGCCGTGTTGAGCGTGGTGTGATCAAGGTTAGCGAAGAGGTGGAGATCGTCGGCATCAAGGAGACGACGAAGACGGTATGCACGGGCGTCGAGATGTTCCGCAAGATTCTGGATCAGGGTCAGGCCGGTGACAATATCGGTGTATTGCTGAGGGGCACGAAGCGAGACGATGTGGAACGTGGTCAGGTGGTTGCGGCTCCCGGTTCGATCACGCCGCACACGAAATTCAAGGCCGAGGCGTATATCCTGACGAAGGAAGAAGGTGGACGCCATACGCCGTTTTTTGGTGGTTACAGGCCGCAGTTTTATTTCAGGACGACGGATGTGACGGGCGTGGTGACCTTGCCTGAGGGCGTAGAGATGGTGATGCCCGGTGATAATGTAGCGATGGAAGTGAACCTGATTATGCCGATAGCGATGGAAAAGGAACTGCGCTTTGCCATTCGAGAGGGTGGACGGACAGTAGGTGCCGGGGTGATCAGTGAAATCATCGAGTAATGGAGAGATGAGATGCGTGATATGATTACCTTGGCCTGTGAACAATGCAAAAGCAGGAATTATACATCGACCAAGAATAAGCGGAAGACGCCGGATAAGTTAGCGTTCAAGAAATACTGTAAATTTTGCAGGACGCATACACTTCATAAAGAAACCAAATAGGTCAAAACATGCAGGCCAGTAGCTCTAACGGCTAGAGCACCGGACTCCAAATCCGGGTGTTGGGGGTTCGAATCCCTCCTGGCCTGCCAATTATTGTTGGAGGATATAGAGGAAGCCGGATTCTAGTCTTAATGACAACCAACATATGAGTCGCTTTTAATTATTAAAATGAAGAAGCCCAATCACAAGAAAAAGAAAAAAGGAACACGGAAAAAGGGGCACTCCTCCGGTGTCGCGACACGGGTCGACAATACGACCTCCGCGGAACCAGAAATGAAAGAGGAGGTTAAAAAGGCGGCTTCTTTGACGGTCGCCAAAAAAGAGCCTGAAAAGAAACCTGAAAAGAAAAAGGAAAAGAAAGAATCCGTTTTCAAATATTTCACCATCGCCGGGCAGTTCCTTAGAGAGGCCAAGATGGAACTCAAGAAGGTGAAATGGCCTACAAGAAAGGAATTGTTGGCCTCAACAGCAGTCGTGATTGTCTTGGTATTGGTGCTGGCTTTTTTCTTGGGTCTTATTGACTTTGGGCTCATCAAGATAATCAAGAATATCGTTGGATAGAGACGTTGATTCTTGCCGTGAACTATAACCTTGCGAGGAATGGTGTGGCTTTAAAATGGTATATCGTTCATACTTATTCCGGGTTTGAGCATAAAGTCCAAGCGAACCTGGAAGAAAGAGTCAAGAGTCTGGGGCAGGAGGACTATTTCGGAAAGGTTCTGGTGCCCACGGAGAAAGTCGTCGAGCTCAAAAAGGGCCAGAAAAAGACGTCTTCCAGGAAGTTTTACCCCGGATATATCATGGTCCAGATGGAACTGAATGAGGAAACTTGGCATACCGTAAGAAACACCGCCAAAGTGACCGGTTTTGTCGGGGGCGGTGATATGCCGTCGCCTGTTCCCGACCATGAGGCCGAGCGCATCATTCAGCAGATGGAAGAGGGAATCACCAAACCCAAGCCGAAATATTATTTCGAAGAAGGTGATGAGATCAGGGTTATCGACGGTCCCTTCAATAATTTTCAGGGAGTCGTGGAAGAAATAAAGCCGGATAAGGAAAAATTAAGGGTACTCATAACCATTTTCGGGCGTTCTACTCCGGTTGAATTGGATTTTATACAAGTTAATAAGATTTAGAAGAGGTTACTGATGGCCAAAAAAATAATCGGCAATGTCAAACTTCAGGTCAAGGGAGCACAAGCAAATCCCTCGCCTCCCATTGGTCCTGCGCTTGGGCAGCACGGTGTGAATATAGCGGAGTTTTGTAAGGCATTTAATGCAAGAACCCAAGACCAACCGGGAACGATTATACCTGTCGTCATTACCATCTATGCGGATAGGTCTTTCTCATTTATCACCAAGACGCCGCCCGCATCTGTGCTATTGAAACAGGCCGCAAAGATTGCCAAGGGCTCAGGCGAGCCGAATAGAGAAAAAGTTGGTGAAGTGAGCAGATCACAGCTTGAGGAGATTGCCAAGCTAAAATTCGAAGATTTGAACGCCTATGACATCGACCATGCCGTCAGGATTATTGCGGGCACGGCAAGGAGTATGGGCATTCATATAAGTTAATAGATTTTTAAAGGACTGGTTGATATGGTCGCAAGAGGAAAAAAGTATCGAGAAGCCGCAACGAAGGTAGACCGATCAAAAAGATACGACTTTCAAGAAGCCGTCAACATAGTGGTCACGTGCGCCGAGGCAAAATTTGATGAAACTATCGATCTTGCCGTTCGCCTGGGAGTCGACCCCCGGCATGCCGATCAAATGGTTCGCGGGACCGTGGTGTTGCCTCATGGCGTCGGCAAAAAAGTGCGGGTCATTGTATTTGCAAAGGGCGAAAAAGAGAAGGAAGCGCTTGATGCAGGTGCTGATTACGCTGGGTCGGATGAATATATCGAAAAAATCCAGGGAGGTTGGATTGAATTCGATAAGGCCATTGCCACTCCGGATATGATGAGTACTGTGAGTAAATTGGGGCGCATTTTGGGGCCGAGAGGTATGATGCCGAATGCCAAGCTTGGAACGGTCACATTTGATGTGGCCAAGGCGGTCAATGAGATAAAAGCAGGAAAAATTGACTTTAAAGTCGAAAAGGCCGGCATTGTACATGCGCCGATGGGGAAGGTTTCGTTTGGTCCGGAGAAACTGATAGGGAACATCAGTGCTTTCATGGATACCATCATGAGATTAAAACCTCCTGCGAGTAAAGGGTCCTATCTCAAAAGCGTCGCCATTTCCACAACCATGGGTCCTGGTATTAAGGTTGACCCGGCCTATGTCAAAGATCTGTTGAACTAGTCAGCAAGTCTCAATGATCACAACTTGACCCTCCGGTTTGATCGGCATTCATGCGGGAATTGAGGTCATCAGATCGGGGCTTTGATTTGCGATCAAGACCAGGACAACTTAAGGTTTGGAAACAAAGGGTGAGGTTTTACAGTCAAAGACAGTGGGTGCTAAACGGCCGCAGGGCGTCATTTCCTTATGATGTGGTCGTTTAAGGCTTAAACAAAAAACATTAGGCCTACCGAGACTGAATATGGCGCGTATTCTGTACTGCATCCCTGACTTTGCTTTCAAATAACATTTCCTATTGATGAGGGGGTGATGCATACTTGAAGAAAAGTGATAAAGAAGCCTTCGTGAATACCATGAAGGAACGGCTGGAGAAGGCTCGAGCAACGTTTCTGGTGGACTATCAGGGGCTTGATGTCGAGGCCATGAACAACCTGAGAGGAGAGCTCAGAAAAGTCGACGCAGAGTTTCAGGTTGTGAAAAATCGGCTTTTAAAACTCGCTAGCCAGGATACGGAAACCGGTTCAATGAAAGATCATTTCATTGGGCCGTGTGCGCTTGCCATCTCTTATGATGATATGGTCGCGCCGGCAAAAGTGCTGGTCAATCAGAGCAAAGACCATGACAAGCTTGAAATAAAAGTCGGGCAAATAGCCGGGAAAATCATCGATTTTGAAGGCATCAAGAGGCTGGCCGAATTACCGAGCCGGGATGTTCTTCTCGCCCAAGTGCTCTCAGCCATGCAGGGTGTTCCTACAGCCTTAGTAAGGGTCTTAAATGGAACGGCTGTGAATCTGGTGAATGTGCTGAAGGCCATTGAAGACCAAAAGGGCGAGAACTAAAAATTCTAGACTTCTTACACTAAAATACGCGTAATATTTTCCATTAGGGAGGTAAAATATAGTCATGGCAGATAATATCAGCAAAGAAGATGTGATAGAGTTTATCGCTAATATGACCGTTCTGGAGCTCTCAGAACTCGTAAAAGAATTAGAAGACAAATTTGGAGTTTCCGCCGCTGCACCCATTGCCGTAGCCGCTGCACCCGCTGGTCAGGCCGGACAGGAAGAAGCTGCAGAGAAAACGGAATTTGATGTTGTCATCACCGCAATAGGGGATAAAAAAATCCAAGTCATTAAGGTTGTTCGAGCCATTACCGGACTGGGTTTGAAAGAGGCAAAGGCCGTTGTCGACGGCGTGCCGGGCAATGTCAAGGAAGGTGTGCCCAAGGATGAAGCTGAAGGCATCAAGACGCAGTTGGAAGAGGCTGGTGCTTCGGTTGAAATCAAGTAACAAAATCTATTCAACCGTAAAAGAGTAGCAACTCTCAAGGACATAAAAATCAAGGGGATCAGATGAAGGTATGGGATGGCGGAAGCCGCCGCATCAGAAGAAATTTTGGGAAAATCGACAAAATCATCGAAATTCCGAATCTGATCGAGATACAGAGGCGTTCCTATGAGCGTTTCTTGCAAATGGATGCCGCCCCGGAGGAACGCTCAGATGTCGGCCTCCAGGGTGCATTCAAAAGCGTATTTCCCATCAGTGATTTCAGCGGTTCTTCATCGCTGGAGTTCATTAAATTTGCATTTGAGGATGCGAAGTACAGCGAGAGTGAATGTATCAATAAGGGAATGACCTATGAAGCGCCTCTGAAATTGACCGTGCGGCTTCTGGTTTTCGATACGGATGCCAATGACGGAACCAAGAGCATAAGAGACATCAAGGAGCAGGAAATTTATTTCGGCACCCTCCCTATGATGACTGAAAGGGGCACTTTTATCGTCAATGGGACGGAAAGGGTCATTGTCAGCCAGCTCCACAGGTCACCGGGTGTCTTTTTCGATCATGATAAAGGAAAGACCCATTCCAGCGGTAAACTTTTATACTCCGCCCGTGTTATACCTCTGAGAGGGTCCTGGCTCGACTTCGAATTCGATCCCAAGGATCTTCTCTATGTTAGGATAGACAGAAGAAGAAAGTTCCCTGCGACCACTTTTTTAAAGGCGCTTGGATATTCCGGCAGAGAGGTACTCGCCGAATTCTATGAGACCGAAAAGCTTGTTATTCGGGAAGAAGAGTGTCTTAGGGATGCAAAACTCGAAAACCTTTACCGGCGTAAGTTACCGAAAGAAATTGTTCACCCCAAGACCAAGAAAGTTTTGGCCAAAGAAGGTGATAAATATACGAAGAGGTTGCATAAGATCCTTGAGTCTTCCGGTATAACACAGATCCCTATTAATCTAGAGGATGTAGAAGGCAGAATCATAGCTGATGATCTTGTTGATCCTGGTACCGGAGAAGTCTTGATCAGTGGGAACCAGCCCATAACCGGAGAGATTCTACAAACCATGCTGGAGAAAGGCATCAGCGAAATAGAGTGTCTTGTCTTGGATGCTCCGGGGGTCAGCACCGCCATTAGGGATACGATGGTCTTGGACAAGATTGATGACAGCGATGAGGCCGTCCTTGAGATATACCGAAAGATGAGACCGAGCAGCCCGCCGACTCAGGAAGTTGCCAATAACTATTTCAAGGGCCTCTTCTTCAGTCTTTCGTCCTATGATCTTTCCCCTGTAGGGCGCCTTAAACTGAATTACAGATTGAATTTGGATGAACCTCTCGAACAAAGGACACTTAGGAAAGAAGATATATTCTTAGCCGTTAAGGAACTTATTCGGCTGAAAAGTTCCGAGGCCATGGTCGATGATATCGATAATCTGGGAAACCGACGGGTCAGAGCGGTCGGTGAGCTCTTGGAGAACCAATATCGGATCGGCCTTGTGCGTATGGAGAGGGCTATAAAGGAGAGAATGAGCCTTCAGGAAGTTGAGACCTTGATGCCTCATGACTTGATAAATTCCAAGCCCGTTTCCGCCGTCGTAAAAGAATTCTTTGGGACAAGTCAACTTTCCCAATTTATGGATCAGACCAATCCTTTGTCTGAGGTCACGCACAAGAGAAGACTGAGTGCTCTTGGACCTGGAGGATTGACAAGAGAAAGGGCGGGGTTTGAAGTGCGTGACGTTCATCCTACGCACTATGGGAGAATTTGTCCCATCGAAACCCCGGAGGGACCAAATATTGGTTTGATTGTTTCGTTGAGCACCTACGCCAGGGTCAACGAATACGGTTTTATCGAGACACCCTATCGCACGGCAGAGGACGGGAAAGTGACAGCGGAGATAGAATACCTCTCCGCTCTGGATGAGAAGGATTATCCTATTGCCCAGGCGAATGCACCGATCAACAACGAGGGAAATTTTATCAGAGATGAAGCCGCTGTAAGAATAGAGGGGGAAGCAGGTAAGGCGCCGGTGAATGCGGTGAAGTACATGGACGTTTCCCCTGACCAGCTTGTCAGCGTTTCTGCTTCTCTCATCCCCTTTCTAGAGCACGACGACGCCAACAGGGCGCTCATGGGTTCCAATATGCAGCGACAGGCCGTTCCTCTTTTGAATGCAAAGGCCCCACTCATCGGAACCGGGATTGAGAGCGTGGTGGCGCATGATTCGGGCGTTTCCGTCAATGCTCGACGAGACGGAGTAGTAGAAGATGTGGATGCCTCGCGTATCGTTGTCAGGTCCACGGGAGTCCATGAAGACGAAGACGAAGTCGAGATCTATAAGATCATTAAATATAAAAAATCTAACCAGAACACATGTTACAATCAGAAGCCCATCGTGAAAAAGGGCGATGTGGTCAAAAAAGGCCAAATCATCGCCGACGGCCCTGCTACAGAACTCGGTGAACTGGCCCTTGGACAAAATGTATTGATAGCCTTTATGTCTTGGGGAGGGTACAATTTTGAGGACTCCATTATTGTGAGTGAAAGGGTTGTCAAAGAGGATACCTATACTTCCATACACATTGAAGAGTTTGAAGTCGTTTCTCGAGATACCAAATTAGGTAAAGAGGAAATTACCAGAGATATCCCAAACGTCGGTGAAGAAGCGATGAAGGTGCTCGACGAAAGTGGCATCATCAAAATCGGTGCAGATGTCAAACCCGGGGATATTCTTGTTGGTAAGATTACCCCAAAGGGCGAAACCCAGTTGTCGCCGGAAGAAAAGTTGTTAAGGGCGATTTTTGGAGACAAGGCTGGCGATGTGAAAGATACATCGTTGAGAGTACCTCCCGGAGTGGAAGGTATCGTTATAGATACCAAGATATTTTCCAGGAGAGGAGTTGAAAAAGACCCTCGGAGTACGGCGATTGAGGAAGAAGAGAGGGGGAAGCTCGAAAAGGATAGAGAAGACGAAATTGAAATCGTATCGAGAAGTGCAAGGTCTAAACTGAAAGGAATCCTTGTTGGGCAGAAGCTCAAAAGAAACCTGCAGGATGTGGCAACCGGGAATGACCTTCTAAGCGCAAAGAAAGGCATCGCCGAGGAGGACATTGATGCAATTCCTGTTGAAGCGTGGTCCCATGCGGACCTCAAGGCAGATATGGATCTCATCGAAAAGATGGAATCCATTGTGGAAAAATATGCCGAGCGGGTTTCCAAGATCAGGGACTCCTTTGAGGAACGAATGGAAAGATTAGGCCTTGGAGACGAATTGGCACCGGGCGTCATTAAAATGGTTAAGGTATATGTCGCTGTCAAGAGAAAACTCTCTGTCGGAGATAAGATGGCCGGTCGACACGGTAATAAAGGCGTGCTTTCCAGGGTTTTGCCCGTTGAGGACATGCCCTATTTTTCGGACGGAATTCCCGTGGACGTCATCCTCAATCCGCTTGGCGTACCTTCGAGAATGAACGTCGGACAGGTTCTGGAAGCCCATTTGGGGTGGGCGTCACGTGAGTTGGGGCGGCAGATTGAAGAATTGGTCAACAGGATAAAGGATGCCAAATCGCTGCGAAAAAAACTGAAGGAGGCTTTTTCGGCGGAGGAATATAAGGCTTTATTCAAGGATGTGGATGACGACGAATTGTTCTCGAAGGCCAGTCAGTTCATAGGCGGTGTTCCCATGGGGACTCCCGTTTTTGATGGGGCTACCGAGGATGAGATTAAAAAATGTCTGCAGTCGGCCGGAGTGCCTGTCACGGGGCAAGCAACACTCTTTGACGGCAGAACCGGAGAAGCCTTCGATCAGCAGATTACCGTCGGTATCATGTATATCCTGAAACTGCATCATTTGGTCGATGACAAATTGCATGCCCGCTCTATCGGGCCCTATTCTCTTGTCACCCAACAGCCCCTAGGCGGCAAGGCCCAGTTTGGCGGGCAGCGTTTGGGTGAAATGGAAGTTTGGGCGATGGAGGCATATGGAGCGGCGTACAGCCTTCAGGAATTCCTTACAGTAAAGTCCGACGATGTGGCGGGCCGAACTCGCATGTATGAGCGAATCGTAAAAGGCAACAATATCCTTGAAGCAGGCCTGCCGGAGTCTTTTAAAGTGCTTCTTAAGGAATTATTGAGCCTTGGCCTCGAAGTACAATTATTCGAAGACACCGAGGCTTGACGGCATCATTGGAAGTCTGCCCCTTCCGCCCTAATCGGGATGGGGTTTCATCCGGAATGTCCTACGACGCCTTCCACACTTTCGAAACGATTTGCGGTCATCAGGCGAAGAGTTTGTGATTAGGTTGAGCTGTCAGTCCGTTGTCGGGGGGGCTTGCAAAGGAATCATTGGGTCGGATTAACTCGTTTTCCTTTTCGGGTGTAGTCCATTATCCTGAAGGCTTGACCTTCGAACCGTTTGAAAAACTATTTGATCAATAAGGAGAAGATTTTGGAGGAACTATATAACTTCTTTACGAAGCCAAAAGATCCATCCAGCTATAATGCTGTCAAGATCTCCCTGTCATCTCCCGAGAAGATTCGGGGGCGTTCCTACGGTGAGGTTAAGAAACCGGAGACTATTAATTATCGAACCTTTAAACCGGAGAGGGACGGGCTTTTTTGCTCAAAAATATTCGGTCCCATCAAGGACTATGAGTGCAATTGCGGCAAATACAAGCGAATGAAACACCGCGGTATCGTTTGTGAAAAATGCGGTGTCGAGGTCATACAATCCAAGGTTCGTCGTGAGCGCATGGGCCATATCGAACTCGCATCCCCCGTGGCGCACATATGGTTTCTGAAATGCCTCCCATCAAAGATAGGCAACCTTGTCGATCTGACATTGAAGGATCTCGAACGCGTCCTCTATTTTGAAAACTACATCGTGCTTGATCCGAAAGACACCCCGCTGGTCAAGGCAACATTGCTGACGGATGAGCAACTTTATAGGGCTAGAGAGGAGTATGGTGATAGATTCGAAGTGGGGATAGGGGCTGAGGCCATTCAGATTATGCTTCGTAGTCTCGACCTGGAAGGGGTCTCCAAGACTCTAAGAGCTGAAATGATTGAGACGAGATCGGACGCGAAGCGTAAAAAGCTGGCAAAACGTCTGAAGGTCATTGATGCCTTCCAGGATTCAAAAAATAAACCCGATTGGACTATCTTGGATGTCATCCCTGTTCTCCCTCCTGATCTAAGACCTCTTGTTCCTTTGGATGGCGGAAGGTTCGCGACTTCAGATCTGAATGATCTTTACAGACGCGTGATCAATCGGAATAACCGGCTGAAACGACTTCTAGAATTGAATGCTCCTGAAATCATTGTCAGGAACGAAAAGAGAATGCTTCAAGAGGCCGTTGACGTCCTTTTTGACAATGGCAGAAGAGGGAAAGTCGTAACAGGAGCAAATAAGCGTCCCTTTAAATCATTGAGCGATATGCTCAAGGGAAAGCAGGGAAGGTTTCGACAAAACCTTCTCGGTAAGCGGGTTGATTATTCCGGGCGATCCGTGATTGTAGTAGGACCCGACCTCAGACTTCATCAGTGCGGATTGCCGAAGAAGATGGCTTTGGAGTTGTTCAAACCCTTTATTTACAACAAACTCGACGAGAAGGGTCTGGCGACGACCATCAAATCCGCTAAGAAAATGGTCGAAAGGGAAACTCCCGAGGTCTGGGATGCTCTGGATGAGGTGGTCAGGGAATACTGCGTGCTCCTGAACCGGGCGCCGACTCTTCACAGGCTCGGGATTCAGGCTTTTGAACCCACGCTTATAGAAGGCAAGGCCATTCAGCTTCACCCACTGGTCTGCACGGCGTTTAACGCGGATTTTGACGGCGATCAAATGGCCTGCCATGTCCCCTTGTCCATCGAAGCGCAGATCGAGTCAAGAGTGCTCATGATGTCCACCAACAACATCCTGTCTCCTGCCAACGGAGATCCCATTATCGTACCCAATCAGGACATCGTGCTGGGCATCTACTACATGACCAGAGAAAGGGCGTTCAGCAAGGGAGAGGGAAAGGCCTTCGCCAGTCTGGATGAAGTAAGGATGGCGTATGATCTGGGCGTACTGGACCTACACGCTTCCATCAAGGTCAGGATTAACGGTAAACTCGAAAAAACGACGACAGGTCGTGGGCTTCTTTATGAAATTATGCCCGAGGCGCTTCCTTTCTCTCTGATCAACCGGGTGATGACGAAAAAGGCATTGCGCAATTTGGTGAACGAGTCTTACCGAAGAGCGGGGATCAAAACTACGGTTATTCTTTCTGACAGGTTGAAGGATATAGGCTACAAATATGCCACGCTTTCAGGTATTTCTATCTCTATGGATGATATGACCATTCCCTCGCGCAAGAGTGAGATCATAGAAAAGGCGGAAAGCGAAGTTAAGAAGATTGATGATCAATATAAGGGCGGTCTGATAACGGACGGGGAAAAATACAATAAGGTCGTGGATATCTGGGCGCAATCCACTGAAAATATTGCCGCGGAGATGATGAATGAGATGGCGGTGGAAGAAATTTCGGACTCTGACGGTAAAAAAATAAGAGCCGGTAGTTTCAACGCCATTTATATGATGTCTGATTCAGGTTCAAGGGGGAGCAAGGACCAGATGAGGCAGCTGGCAGGGATGCGGGGCTTGATGGCCAAACCGTCAGGAGAAATTATTGAAACCCCGATCACCTCAAATTTCCGGGAAGGTCTTACGGTCCTGCAGTATTTTATCTCTACGCACGGAGCAAGAAAAGGGCTTGCTGATACAGCCCTCAAGACGGCCAATTCCGGGTATTTGACTCGAAGGCTTGTCGATGTAGCCCAGGATACAGTCATTACGGAAGACGATTGCGGGACTGTCGACGGCCTCTGGGTATCGTCCCTCATCGAAGGCGGTGAGATCATACAGAGAGTGGGTGAAAGAATCTTAGGCAGGGTCACATTGGAGGATATCATCGATCCGGTCACGGGGGATCTGCTCGTCGCAGCCAATGAAGAAATCGATGAGCAAAAGGTCCAGAAGATACAGGCGGCGGGCTTGGAGCGTGTGAGAATCAGAAGCGTTTTAACCTGCCAGACCAAACGGGGAATCTGTAAAAAATGTTACGGTCGTGATTTGGCTCATGGCCAGGAAGTCAATATCGGTGAGGCCATTGGCATCATCGCCGCCCAGTCTATCGGGGAGCCCGGAACACAGCTGACCATGAGGACTTTCCACATTGGTGGTACTGCGAGTAAAAGAGTTGAGCAGACAACGATCGAATCGAGGAACACCGGAACCGTCAGCTTTCAGAATATTAAAACGGTCATGAATGCCGAGGGCAGCTATGTGGCTATGAATCGAAACGGCGAAATTGCGATACTAGGCAAAGGGGGTAGGGAAATTGAGAGATACCCCATCATTTACGGAGCCGTTTTAAAAGTCGGCGACGGTGAGACGATCAAGCCGAATCAGGTTTTGGCGGAATGGGATCCCTTTAATATTCCCATCCTGACGGAAATGGGCGGAGTCGTGAAATTCGGTGATATCATTGATGATGTCACCATGCAGGAGAAAAGGGACAAAGTGACCGGCAAAATTAGCCGGGTCATTGTGGAGTCCCGGGACATCGATGCAAGGCCCCGTATCTCCATAAAAGATCAAAAGGGCGGTACAACTGCTATTCCGGGGACGGCAAAAGGAGCAGCCCGATATCATTTGCCTCTCGGCGCTATTATCATGGTCAATGAGGGCGAGGAGGTCGAGGCGGGAACCGTTTTGGCGAAGATCCCCAGGGAAACGACAAAAACCAAAGATATCACGGGCGGGCTGCCTAGGGTGGCGGAGTTGTTCGAGGTGAGGAAACCCAAAGAGAATGCCGTCCTGACCGAAATTGACGGTACCGTATCCTTCGGCCAATACAGTAAGGGGCGACGGAAGGTGACCATCACGCCCGAATTGGGCGATTCCGTCGATTATTTTATCCCCAAAGGCAAGCATGTAAGTGTTCTCGAAGGGGATTACATCCGCGCAGGAGAACCGCTTATGGACGGGTCGGCCAACCCGCACGATATTCTCAAGATACAGGGTGTCAAGGCATTGGCGAAGTATCTCGTGGATGAGGTTCAAGAGGTCTACCGGCTTCAGGGGGTCAGTATCAATGATAAACATATTGAAGTCATTGTTCGACAGATGCTGAGGCAGGTCACCGTAACTGAAGCGGGCGATTCTCATTTCCTCTTGGGTGAACATGTCGAGAAGTGGCGCTTTGAAGAAGCAAATGACCTGATCGTTCAGGAGGGAGGAAGACCGGCCGTCGCAGAACCGCTACTGTTAGGTATCACCAAGGCCTCTCTGAGCACGGAAAGCTTCATATCCGCAGCGTCTTTTCAGGAGACGACAAAGGTCCTGTCAGACGCCAGTGTCGCGGGTAAGATTGATTACCTGAAAGGTCTGAAAGAAAATGTGATCATGGGGAGATTGATCCCTGCAGGTACAGGCCTTAGCGGTTATCGGAACCTCGAAATAGATTTGGGCCATTAATAATTTTGTTTGGTAGTGAAAATAGCTTGACAAATCGGCGCGCAAAACATAAAAGGAAGAATTTTGTGATTACAGAAATTTTGCACGCGGCGGCCATGGAAAAATAGGGCCGGATGTCAACGAAGGAATGTCGAGGAGAACAGTTCATGCCGACGATTAACCAACTCGTGAGGAAGGGGCGACTAAAATCCAAAAAAAAGGCCAAGACGCCCGCGCTTCAAGGATGTCCTCAGAAAAGGGGCGTTTGCGTAAGGGTCTATACCTCAACGCCCAAAAAGCCCAACTCAGCCCTGCGAAAGGTGGCAAGGGTCAGGCTGACCAACGGAATTGAGGTGACCTCTTACATTCCAGGAGTCGGGCATAATTTGCAAGAGCATTCCGTTGTGCTTATTAGAGGTGGTCGTGTCAAAGACTTGCCCGGTGTGAGATACCACATCATCAGGGGGACGATGGATACCTCTGGTGTGGACGACAGACGTCAAGGCCGTTCAAAATACGGTGCCAAAAGACCGAAGGGTATTTAGAGGAGTTTTATATGCCCAGAAAAAGAATGATTGCAAAAAGAAGGGTCATGCCGGACCCGCTGTATAAAAGTGATTTGGCCTCCAAATTCATCAATTCGCTTATGAAAGACGGCAAGAGAAGCATCGCACAATCGATCTTGTATGGTGCGTTCGATGTTATTCAGGAAAAGACTAAAGATGATCCGCTAACGGTATTCCAGAAGGCCTTGAACAACGTAAAACCCATTGTGGAAGTAAAATCGAGACGTGTGGGCGGATCTACCTATCAGGTACCCACCGAAGTAAGGCCTTCAAGGAGTCAAGCCCTGAGTATCAGGTGGATCATTTCTTTTGCCAGGGCGAGGGGTGAAAAAAGCATGGCCGCTAAGCTTGCCGGTGAATTTATGGATGCCGCTAATGGAAGGGGTGCTTCAATGAAAAAAAAGGAAGATACCCATAGGATGGCTGAAGCTAATAAGGCATTTGCACATTATCGGTGGTAGGTCGTCTGTTTTAACCCATTTTTAAAACGAAAATTTCTAATTTAGAATAAATTTGATCAGATTACTTCTCTCATTTAGTGGGTCACAAGGAGGAAAGCGATGGCAAAGAAGAAATTTGAGAGGACGAAGCCGCATGTGAACGTTGGTACGATAGGGCACATTGATCACGGTAAGACGACCTTGACGGCGGCGATGACGAAGCACATGGAAAAGCGGGGAATGGCGGATTTTATTCCCTTTGATGCGATAGACAAGGCCCCTGAAGAGAAGGCCAGAGGGATAACGATTGCGACGGCGCATGTGGAGTACGAGACGGAGAATCGGCATTATGCACATGTGGATTGTCCCGGTCATGCGGATTATATCAAGAACATGATTACGGGTGCTGCGCAGATGGACGGAGCCATTCTGGTGGTTGGCGCAGATGATGGGCCGATGCCCCAGACGAGGGAACATATATTGCTGGCTCGTCAGGTTGGTGTGCCGAGTATCGTGGTTTTTTTAAATAAATGCGACATGGTGGACGACGAGGAACTGATTGAGCTGGTGGAACTCGAGCTGAGGGAGTTGCTGACGAAGTACGAGTTTCCCGGTGACGACCTGCCCATCATTCGCGGCAGTGCGCTGAAGGCCCTGGAAAGTGATGATACGGACAGCGAGGAAGTGAAACCGATTTTTGAGCTGTTGGAAGCCATTGATGCGTATGTTCCGGAGCCTGTAAGAGACACGGAAAAGTCCTTTTTGATGCCGATAGAGGATGTATTCAGTATCTCGGGTCGTGGCACGGTGGTCACTGGCCGTGTTGAGCGTGGTGTGATCAAGGTTAGCGAAGAGGTGGAGATCGTCGGCATCAAGGAGACGACGAAGACGGTATGCACGGGCGTCGAGATGTTCCGCAAGATTCTGGATCAGGGTCAGGCCGGTGACAATATCGGTGTATTGCTGAGGGGCACGAAGCGAGACGATGTGGAACGTGGTCAGGTGGTTGCGGCTCCCGGTTCGATCACGCCGCACACGAAATTCAAGGCCGAGGCGTATATCCTGACGAAGGAAGAAGGTGGACGCCATACGCCGTTTTTTGGTGGTTACAGGCCGCAGTTTTATTTCAGGACGACGGATGTGACGGGCGTGGTGACCTTGCCTGAGGGCGTAGAGATGGTGATGCCCGGTGATAATGTAGCGATGGAAGTGAACCTGATTATGCCGATAGCGATGGAAAAGGAACTGCGCTTTGCCATTCGAGAGGGTGGACGGACAGTAGGTGCCGGGGTGATCAGTGAAATCATCGAGTAGCGCGAAGGTTTCTGACTGAAAAGGAGGGGAAAGGAATGAACAAATTGATCACCAATCAGAAGATCCGAATAAGACTAAAAGCTTATGATCATAAGCTTTTAGACCAGTCAGCCATGGAAATCGTTGAGACGGCGAGAGAGACTGGTGCGAAGATTGCGGGTCCTATTCCCCTTCCGACCATTATTAACAAATACTGTGTCCTGAGATCACCGCACGTCGATAAAAAGTCGAGGGAACAGTTTGAGATTAGAACCCACAAGAGGCTTCTGGATATTTTAGAACCCACACAGCAAACGGTGGATGCGCTTATGAAGCTTGACCTTGCTGCCGGTGTCGATGTGGAGATCAAATTGTAGGACGTATGGAGCTAGAGTTTTATGGCCAAAAAGATTTTTGGAAAAAAACTGGGTATGACACGCTATTTCCTTGATGAGGGAAGAAGTTTCCCCGTGACCATAGTGCAAACATGGCCCTGTGTGGTAATCCAGAAGAAAACAAAAACCACGGACGGATACGAAGCCATTCGGGTCGGATTTGAAGTCCAAAAGGAAAATCGGGTAAAAAAGCCTATGCGTGGCCAATTCAAGGCTGCAGGAGACCGTTATTTCAAGTATTTACGGGAAATCAGAGTCGAAGATGCAGAGCAATTCGAACTTGGACAGGAAATTAAGGCGGATACTTTCGATATAGGTGAGCGTATCAAGGTAAGCGGCAAGAGCAAAGGGCGTGGCTTCGCCGGTGTCATAAAGAGATGGGGATTCTCAGGTGGTAAAAAGACCCACGGGTGTCGTTCACACAGGGTTCCGGGGTCGATCGGAATGAGTGCAACACCAGGCAAGGTCGCAAAGGGTAAGAAACTTCCCGGGCGAATGGGATTTCAGAAAACAACCATAAAGAATCTTAAAATCCTCGATATCAGACCGGAAATGGATGTTATTGCTATCAAGGGAGCCGTTCCTGGAAGCCGGAATACCATCATTGAGATCAGCGGGATCTAAAGGCAGGAAAGGTTCGTGCGGATCCGGGATGGATTGATTTGAGTTCAAATGAACGTTTAAGTATTAGGACGGATAAAATGGCCGTTATTGATGTTTATAATATTCAGAAGGAAAAGATTTCTCAAGTAGAGCTCAGGGACGATGTTTTCCAGATTCCTATCAAAAAACACATCCTCCATGAGGTCGTTATTGCACAACTGAATAAGCGCAGGTCTGGAAATGCTTCTACTAAAACCCGTTCTGAGGTGAAAGGTTCCGGCATGAAACTATATCGCCAGAAGGGGACCGGTAGGGCCAGAGTCGGGACGGCAGCTTCACCTACAAGACGAAGCGGGGGCATTGCATTGGGTCCGAAACCGCGGAAGTACGGAGGTAAGGTTTCCAAAAAAGTGCGAAGAAGGGCTCTATGTATGGCGCTGACAGATAAATTTGCCAACGACCAATTGGTGGTTCTTGAAGATATCAACTTAGAGGAAATCAAAACGAAAAGATTTGTTGAGGTCATGAACAACTTTGATGTGAAAAAGGCGTTAATCGTGACTGAGATGAAAAACGAAAACCTTGAGAAATCGTCAAAAAATGTGCCATGGGTAAAGGTCATGCGGCACGAGGGGCTCAATGTTTACGATATTTTGACGCACGATCATCTGATTTTGGAAAAATCAGTCATCAATGGCATAGAGGAGGCATTGATTTCCTGATGGATGTATATAAAGTGATCAAGAAACCTCACATCACTGAGAAAGCAAGTTTACATAAAGAATCCAGCAACCAAGTGACTTTTGAGGTCCATAAAAAGGCCAACAAAATAGAAATCAGGCACGCGGTAGAAAAGCTCTTTAAGGCGAAGGTCCTTGACGTAAGGACGATGAATATTGAGGGCAAGAAGCGGAGAATGGGAAAAAGTATGGGAAAGCGGCCTGATTGGAAAAAAGCGATCGTCACGCTTGCTCCGGGTGAAAATATTGAGTTTTTTGAGGGTATGTAATTCGTGATGAGAGCGCTGCGTTTTGAGAGTAGAGTAAGAGGGATAGGGAGAAGATAATGGCTATAAAGAGTTACAAGCCGACCTCGCCGGGAAGACGATTTCAAACGTGTACCACTTATGAGGAAATTACTCGGGACAAGCCGGAAAAGAGCCTGCTGAGACCTTTGAATAAATCAGGGGGGAGGAATTCCCTTGGGCGGGTTACCGGAAGACATAGAGGGGGAGGACACAAGCGTTTATACAGAATGATCGATTTTAAGCGGAACAAGGACGGCATCCCTGCACGCGTGGCAAGCATCGAATACGATCCCAATCGTTCCGCTAATATCGCACTGCTTCATTATCAGGACGGTGCGAAGAGTTATATCCTCGCACCTCTCGGGCTCAAGGTGGGAGAAAAAATTGAATCCGGGGACGAGGTTGAGATTAAGATTGGTAATGCAGTGGCATTAAAGAATATACCCTTAGGTACGCCGATTCACAATGTAGAGCTTCACGTGGGACACGGTGGGCAGATAGCCCGCGGTGCGGGTAGTCATGTTCAGCTCATGGCGAAAGAAGGAAAATATGCTTTTGTAAAACTGCCGTCCGGAGAAGTGCGAATGGTGTCGCTCGAATGCAAAGCCACCATCGGGCAGGTGGGGAACCTCGATCATGAGAAACAGAGCGATGGAAAGGCCGGCAGGCGGCGGTGGAGAGGACGACGGCCGCATGTGAGAGGGGTCGCCATGAACCCTGTTGATCATCCACATGGTGGAGGTGAAGGCAAATCCTCGGGTGGCAGACATCCTGTGACACCATGGGGTGTTCCGACCAAGGGATATAAAACGAGAGTAAAAAAGGCGAGCGATAAGCTCATTGTAAAGAAAAGATCATAAGCTGAATTTTTGTAGTTTTAAAAAAAAAGATGCACTTGGTTAATAACTGCAACTGACAGGAGTGAGAGCGTTGCCTCGATCACTAAAAAAAGGACCTTTCGTCGACGAACACCTTCTTGAAAAGGTTCGCACGGCTGAGGAGACCGGGAGCAGAAAAATCATAAAAACCTGGTCAAGGAGATCAACCATACTTCCTGAATTCATCGGTTCGACCTTTGCCGTACATAACGGGAAAAAGTTTTTGCCGGTTTTCGTGACTGAAGATATGGTTGGTCATAAATTGGGCGAATTCGCGCCCACCAGAACCTTTTACAGTCATGCCGGAGACAGAAAATCGCGATTGAAAGGGGCGAAGAAGTAATGGAAACAAGGGCGGTAGCAAAATATGTCAGAATATCGCCTCGTAAGGTCAGATTGGTCATGGATCAGATACGTGGGATGAAGGTAGAGGAAGCCATTAATTTGCTAGCCTTTTCTCCCCAAAAAGGGGCATTTATTCTAAAGAAGTTGGTCCATTCGGCCTTGGCCAATGCCGAGGCGAATACGAATGTCGACGTTGATACTCTTTATGTTAAACGTATATTTGCGGATGAAGGACCGACCTTAAAGAGATTTCGACCGCGTGCAATGGGACGGGCTACGCGAATCAGGAAAAGATCAAGTCACTTGACGGTCATATTGGATGAAGCCTAAAGGCAGGTTTCATGGGGGTTGACCGTTTGATGATTCACCAAGACGATAAGCCATAGGGAGGTTAGTATTGGGACAGAAGGTAAATCCAATCGGTTTTAGGTTGGGCATTCACAGGAATTGGGATTCAAGGTGGTTTGCCGGAAAAGACTATAGCGGCTTCGTCTTAGAAGATCATAATATTCGGAAGTTCTTGAAAAAGCGACTTTTTCAGGCGGGTGTAGCCAGGGTTGAGATCGAAAGAGCGGCAAACAAGGCCAGAATCAAGATACATACTGCAAGACCTGGACTTGTGATTGGAAAGAAGGGCGTTGAAATTGAAAATGTAAAGCAGGCCCTTGAGAAGAGAATTAAAAGGGAAGTTATCATAGATATTCAAGAAGTTAGAAAGCCTGAAGTTGATGCTCAACTTGTTGCGGAAAGTATTGCCATGCAGTTGGTACGGCGTGTTTCCTTTAGGCGGGCCATGAAAAAGAGTGTGAGTTCAGCGCTTCGCTTTGGTGCGTTGGGAATCAAAATAGGCTGTAGTGGACGCTTGGGTGGAGCGGAGATGGCCCGCAGGGAATGGTATAGGAGAGGGAGAGTGCCCTTTCATACCATTCGAGCAGATATTGATTATGGATTTGCTGAGGCTTTTACCACCTACGGCGTGGTGGGCGTAAAAGTATCTATTTTTAAGGGAGAGATTTTACCAGATAGAAAAGGTTAGAATTTATTATGCTGAGCCCAAAGAAGGTAAAATATAGAAAAAAGCAACGGGGGCGAATGAAAGGGAAGGCCGTGAATAAGGGTGGTACCCTTGAATTTGGAGATTATGGCCTCCAGGCAGTTGAATGCGGAAAAATGAGCGCCCAACAGATAGAAGCGGCCCGTATTGCCATTACTAGGCATGTGCGGCGTGGAGGAAAGATCTGGATCAGAATTTTTCCCGACAAGCCGATTACATCAAAGCCGGCCGAAACCAGAATGGGCAAGGGAAAAGGTGCCCCTGAGGGTTGGGTGGCCATAGTGAAACCGGGCAGGATCTTGTATGAAATGGAAGGCGTTGGGAAGAGTGTCGCGCAAGAGGCCTTTCGACTCGCCGGTCACAAGCTTCCCTTCTCAACGAGATTTGTAAGCAGGGGTATATAATTGTGAAGGCAAAAGAGCTTCGTGATTTAAGCGTAGAAGAGCTTAAAGGGAAAGAAAGGGAACTGAACCAAGAGTTGTTTAATCTTCGGTTTCAGAAGGCGACTGGTCAACTAGGAAATACCGCCATGTTAATGAAGAGTAGAAGAAACCTTGCACGTGTCAAGACCATTTTGAGAGAAACGGATATCTCCGATGTGCTGAAGGAAAAGAGGGCAGAATGAACAGACGGGGCGTTAGAAAAAAATTGACGGGAGTAGTCGTCAGTAACAATATGGACAAGACAGCCGTCGTACAGGTTAGTCGACTGAAGAAGCATAATGTCTATAAGAAATATGTCAGAGAGCAGAAGAAATACATGGCCCATGATCCCCAAAACAAGTGCCAAATCGGAGACAAGGTAAGGCTCATAGAAACAAGACCAATGAGCAAAAGAAAAAGATGGCATGTCATGGAAATCCTTGAAACGGCAAATAGATAAGTTCAGAAAAAGGACCGTGGCTTACCGGAGCAGATAAAATGATACAGGCAGAAACAAAATTAAAGGCCGCTGATAACTCTGGCGCAAAAGTATTATTGTGCATCAAGGTGCTTGGGGGTTCAAAGAGAAGGTATGCACGTGTTGGTGACGTGATTGTCGTTACGGTTAAGGAAGCTATGCCCAATTCAAAGGTAAAAAAGGGCGATGTCATGCGGGCGGTCATCGTCAGGACCGCGAAAGAAATACCTAGGCCGGACGGATCTTATATAAAATTTGATGACAATTCGGCAGTACTCATCAATCAACAAAATGAACCCATCGGAACACGAATATTCGGGCCGGTTGCAAGGGAATTGAGGGCCAAGAATTTCATGAAAATTATTTCCTTGGCACCTGAGGTGCTTTGAAATATTTTTATCGGAGCACGGGTATGGGAGCAAAAAAGTTGCGTAAAAAACATCCCTCAGTTAAAAAGAACGACAAGGTGATTGTCTTGAGTGGTAAGGAGCGGGGCAAGATAGGTGCCATTCTAAAGGTGGATACTGAAAAAGACCGTGTCATCATTGAAAAAGTTAACATGGTAAAGAGACATACACGTCCGGGCGGAAAGAATGCACAGGGCGGAATTGTCGAGAAAGAGGCACCCATCCATATTTCCAATTTAATGGTCATCTGTAATAGATGTGCCGAACCCACAAGACTCGGAAAAAGGATTCTTGAGGATGGTTCAAAAGTTCGAGTTTGTAAAAAATGTGGTGAACTTATTGATGCCTAAACCGAATTTTTGAGCATTTACTCTCCTAGGTTTGAGGTGGATGGGCCGATTTAAGGCCGAACGGGTTCGATCGTGAGGAGGCACTGTTGTCGCGATTAAAAGAAAAATATGAAAATGAAGTTGTGCCCGCCATGATTAAAGAGTTTGAATACAAGAGCATCATGGCGGTGCCGCGGTTGAAGAAGGTCGTACTAAATATGGGCCTCGGCGAAGCTATTTATAACATTAAAATTCTCGATAAGAGCGTCGAGGAGTTGACTCAGATAGCAGGCCAAAAAGCTGTCATTACAAAGGCCAAAAGATCAATCGCCGGTTTCAAGCTTAGGGAAGGGATGCCGATAGGGTGCACAGTAACCTTGAGGCGAAATCAAATGTACGATTTTCTCGATAAATTGTTCAATGTGGCCTTGCCCAGGGTGCGAGATTTCAGGGGAATCTCTGACAAGATTTTTGACGGAAGGGCAAATTGTACAGTCGGTGTAAAGGAGCAGATCATCTTCCCGGAAATTGACTATGATAAAATCGATAAGATTAATGGGCTTAACATAAGTATTGTCACGAGCGCAAAAAGCGACAAAGAAGGCCATTTTCTTTTAAAATTATTGGGGATGCCCTTCAGACGATGACAGGGAGGTAATCTTGGCAAAAAAGTCTCTCATTGCTAAGGCAAAAAGAAAACAAAAATTTTCGACACGCCAGTATAATCGGTGCCCCATTTGTGGAAGGCCCAGAGCCTACATAAGAAAATTCGGCCTTTGTCGGATTTGTTTCCGGAACATGGCCCTTATGGGAGAAATCCCAGGGGTTATAAAGTCGAGCTGGTAAGAAAACTAATTTGTTATTGGTTTAAGGAGCTACACAAATGAGTATGAGCGACCCCATCGCCGATATGCTAACAAGAATTCGGAATGGCATCATGGTGTCCTTTGAGACCGTTGATATCCCCAGTTCAGGGGTTAAAATCAACATAGCGAAAATTCTCAAAGCCGAAGGTTTCATCAAGAATTTCAAATATATCGCCGACGGGAAGCAAGGGATTATGAGAATTTTCCTGAGATATGATGATAAAGGGGAATGCGTGATCGTCGGGCTTAAAAGGATCAGTAAGCCAAGTTGTCGTGTCTACACAAAAAGTGACAGGATTCCCCCGGTACTTAATGGATATGGAATCAACATCCTCTCCACCTCAAAAGGCGTTATAACAGATAAACAGGCGCAAAAAATGGGAGTTGGGGGCGAAATTCTTTGCTCCATCTGGTAAGCTTTTGGGGATGGCTTGAGTTGTTTAAGTAGAACCATGAGAATGTTGAGAGTCGGAGGATATAAATGTCGCGCATAGGCAAAAAGCCTGTTCCTATTCCAAAGGATGTGAAAGTAAATCAAAAAGGAGACCTCCTCTCCGTAAAGGGACCCTTGGGGGAACTTATGCGGACAATCGATTCGAGGGTTAGTGTACGCATCGATAATGAGCAGATCGCAGTTCTGGTGGAAGAGGGAGGCAAGGAGGTAAGATCCCTTCATGGGCTCTACAGGGCATTGATCGCAAATATGGTTAGCGGTGTCAGCCAAGGATTTGAGAGGGTACTTGATATTGTCGGTGTTGGATACCGCGCTGAATTGTCAGGAAGAACAGCCATACTGCATGTCGGGCACTCTCATCCAATTAATTTTGATTTACCGAAGGGGATAGAAGCTGAGATCGATCGGACGAGGATCAAGCTGAAGGGAATCGATAATGAATTGCTGGGAAGGACCGCTGCAAAGATTCGCAGTTTCCGCCCCCCTGAGCCTTATAAAGGCAAAGGAATAAAGTATGCAGAAGAGTATATTAAGCGAAAAGCAGGGAAGACAGGAGCCAAATAGGGTTACGTGCTAGTATACAAATATTGGATATAATTTTTGATATAAGGTTTTGTACATGGGAACCGTAAGCAGAGCAGACGCGAGACAAAGAAGGCAAAAGAGGGTCAGGAAAAGGGTCCGGGGAACTTCAGAAAGACCAAGACTTTGCGTATTTCGAAGTTCAAGGCATATCTACGCTCAGATCATCGATGATGAGGCGGCGGCGACCCTTATTGAAGTTTCATCTCTTTCAAAGGATATCCGTTCACAGATCCAGGGCAAAGGCGGGGGCAAAGTGGGAGCAGGCATTGTCGGAGAACACATTGCGAAGAAGGCCATGGATAAAGGCATTAGAAAAGTTGTCTTTGATAGAAACGGTTTTTTGTACCATGGCCGTGTGCAAATGCTTGCGGAATCCGCCAGAGAACATGGCCTTGAATTTTAGATAACAGGAGCTTCTGGAGATTTAGGAAGACTCAGAATAATGCGAGGGGGAAGCCCATTGTACAAGGAAGAGGACGAAGTTCAATTTATCGAGAAGGTTGTCCATATCAACCGGGTTGCTAAAGTTGTCAAGGGTGGCCGGCGCTTCAGCTTTAGTGCGATTGTGGTTGTTGGTGATGGCAAAGGGAATGTCGGTGGAGGACTTGGAAAAGCGAAAGAGGTTCCTGAAGCTATACGAAAAGGTGTTGAAAAAGCAAGAAAAAGTATGAAAACGGTTCCCGTGGTCGACGGTACAATTCCTCATGAAATTATTGGCAGGTGGGGAGCTGGAAAAGTATTATTGAAACCTGCCGGGCCAGGAACAGGAGTCATTGCCGGTGGAGCTGTCAGAGCGGTTCTGGAGGCAGTGGGGGTGCAGAACATTTTGACAAAATGTTTGGGATCGCACAACTCACATAATTTAGTTAAAGCGACCCTAAAAGGCCTCGATGAGTTAAGACATCCAGAAGAGATTGCACGTGCCAGAGGAAAGAACGTCGAAGAAATTCGGTAGTAATCTCACCATTTCGTAAAAAAAATGAGTGCAAAAAATGAGTGAATCAATAGAAGTGACTCTTGTGAAGAGTGGTATCGGAAAAAACAAGAAGATTCGTCAAACATTGACGGGACTCGGTTTAACCAGAATGAATAAAACTGTGATCCTTAAAAACACCCCTGCCATAAGAGGCATGATCGAAAAAGTCGTGTTTATGGTAAGAGTGGATAAATCGTCTGCAGGGTAATAGGACATGATTGGAATTCACGATCTTTCACCGTCAGCCGGTGCGAGGAAAAAAAGAAAAAGAATTGGACGCGGACCCGGGTCAGGCCATGGAAAAACGTCTTGCCGTGGGCACAAAGGACAAAAATCTCGATCTGGGGGCGGTGTTGCCAGGGGGTTTGAGGGCGGACAGATGCCTCTCCAGAGAAGGTTACCAAAGCGCGGATTCAATAATATTTTCAAAAAAGAATACGCCTTGATTAACCTCGAAGATTTAAATCGTTTTGACCCGAATACTACCCTTGATTTTAAGGCACTAAAAAATGCAGGCCTTGTAAAGAAGGAAAAAGATGGGATTAAATTACTCGGAAGCGGAGAGATATCCCACCCATTGTTCGTGAAGGTCCAAAAGGCTAGTAGAGTAGCAAAAGAAAAAGTTGAGGCCGCCGGGGGCAGAGTGGAGATTATTTAACGATCCTCACGTAAACGGGTGAATACCAGAGGCGATCAAGATCGAACAGCTAAAAAAAAGGCTGCTCTGGAAAAACCAGATTGAGTGAAAAAATGATCAGCGGTGTTCAGAATATTGCCAAAATTCCGGAGTTAAAGAAGCGAATCCTTTTTACTCTCGCTATGCTGGCGGTTTATCGTCTGGGATGCCATATTCCCACTCCGGGTATTGATGGAGCTGCGCTGGCCGCATTTTTCAGTGAGCGGCAGGGAACTCTGTTCGGCCTTTTCGATATGTTTTCAGGTGGGGCACTGAGCCAGATGTCGGTTATGGCTCTTGGGATAATGCCTTATATCAGCGCATCAATTATTTTGGAATTGCTGACGGTAGTTATACCGTATCTTGAAAAACTGAAAAAAGAAGGTGAACAGGGACGGAAAAAGATTACGCAATATACGCGTTATGGGACAGTGGTTTTAAGTGTCGTTCAAGGTTTTGGTATCGCAATCGGACTTGAGAGAATGAGTAGCCCGGGCGGTGCCATGATTGTTCCTATGGGGGGGTGGGGATTTCGGTTTCTCACCGTGATTACGCTTACTGCTGGAACTGCGTTTTTGATGTGGCTTGGCGAACAAATCACTGAGCGAGGTATCGGCAACGGCATTTCACTGATCATATTTTCGGGAATCGTTGCAAGGTTTCCTCTGGCGGTGGTCAACTCATTTCGTCTCATGAACACCGGCGAAATAGCACCTTTTTTTATGGTTCTGATCGTCGCTATGATGATTGCTGTCATTGGGTTTATCGTGTTTATGGAAAGGGGGCAGAGGAGAATCCCTGTCCAATATGCAAAAAGAGTTGTCGGAAGAAAAATGTACGGAGGGCAGAGCACCCATTTACCGTTAAAAGTAAATACTGCAGGTGTGATTCCTCCGATATTTGCGTCCTCGATTATTATGTTTCCAGCAACCATCGCTAATTTTTTGAATGTAAAAGAGATACCTTGGCTACAGATGGTTGTCAATTTTCTATCACCCGGCCATATCGTATATATATTGATATATGTTATATTCATCATCTTTTTCTGCTATTTCTATACGGCTGTTCATTTTAACCCTGTAGATGTGGCTGATAATATGAAGAAATATGGTGGATTCATTCCCGGAATAAGGCCGGGGAAAAATACGGCAGAGTATATCGATAGAGTGCTGACACGAATCACCTTTAGCGGGGCAATCTATGTCTCGGCCGTTTGTATTTTGCCGCAAATTTTGATTTATAAGCTTAATGTACCTTTCTATTTCGGTGGGACAGCATTATTGATCGTAGTCGGTGTGGCCATGGATACGTCCAACCAAATCGAATCCCATATGTTGACGAGACACTACGAAGGTTTTATGAAAAAGGGATTTGGTAGGACCAGATAAATGCTGACTTTCTAAAAAAGCTTCAATAGCAGTGATTGATAATGGAAGGTCATGGCTAAAGAGGAAACAATTCTGGTTGAAGGTACCGTTGTAGAAACGCTGCCTAATGCCATGTTCAAGGTTGAATTAGAGAATGGACACAGGGTTATGGCTCATATATCCGGGAAAATGAGGATGCATTTTATAAAGATATTACCTGGAGACAGGGTCTCGCTGGAATTGTCTGCATATGATTTGACCAGGGGAAGGATTACTTATAGAGGAAAATAAATTTTTTCGAGAATCAGGATAATTCAGTTATGAAAGTTAGAGCGTCAGTCAAAAAAATTTGTAGCAAGTGCAAAATTATTAAACGGAAAGGTGTCCTGCGTGTCATCTGTGAGAATCCCCGGCATAAGCAGAGGCAGGGATAGAGATATTCCGATCGAAGAATCAGAAACGGAATGGACCGAAAAAGCCGATTAAAGAAAGGGAGTAAAGATTGGCAAGAATAGCAGGGGTGGATCTACCAAGAGGGAAAAGAATAGAGATAGCTTTGACCTATATTTACGGGTTAGGGCGGACAAGCTCTCAGAAAATCCTCAGCGAGGCCGGTGTGGATTGGAATCTGAAATCGGATGACCTGACAGAAGGTCAGGTAACCGGCATCCGGCGGGTTATCGATGAGAAATATAAAGTCGAAGGTGATCTCAGACGAGAAATTTCCATGAATATAAAACGCTTAATGGATTTGGGGGCGTATCGTGGGCTGAGACATAGAAAAGGACTGCCCGTAAGGGGGCAAAGAACGAGTACAAATGCAAGGACCAGAAAAGGTCCTCGCAGAGCCGTTATGGGTAAGAGAAAGAAATAAATTTCCTGAGGATAGATCATGGTAAAAAAAGCTAGAAAAGGAACCCGAGTCAAAAAAGAACGAAAGAGTATTCCCACAGGAATTATTCATATCCAATCCACATTCAATAATACTATCATCACTATTACTGATATTAGCGGAAATGTGGTCGCAACGTCGAGCTCAGGAAGACAGGGATTCAAAGGATCGAGAAAGAGTACGCCTTTCGCAGCTCAATTAGCGGCACAAGATGCGTTGAGACAAGCCATGGAGCATGGCATGAGGACCGCTGAGGTGAGGGTAAAAGGGCCAGGGGTAGGCAGGGAAGCCGCTATTAGGGCTTTGCAAGTGGATGGTTTTTCAGTTACGCTCATTCGAGATGTGACGCCGATTCCGCATAATGGTTGCAGGCCGCCTAAAAGACGCAGGGTTTAAAGCCTAGAGAAGTTCTGATTTATAAAATGCTGCAACAGGTCGAAGATTTTTAAAAAGCAACTTGTTAAATTTTAAATCGAATTTAAGATTTTCTTAGAATAAAAAGTTATTTTGTAGGAGGAGGGCCTGGTTTGGCCAGATATACTGGTGCTTCATGTCGGTTATGCCGTCGAGAAAACATAAAATTATTTCTCAAAGGTGATCGTTGTTATGGCGACAAATGCGCCTTTGAGAGAAGGCCGTATGCGCCGGGTCAACACGGACAGAGACGCGGTGCGAAGTTTTCTGATTATCAATTGCAGTTAAGGGAAAAACAGAAAGTTAAGCGCATTTACGGCGTCCTCGAGAAACAATTCCGAAAGTATTATTATCGTGCAGAAAAACAAAAAGGGATTACGGGTACAAATCTGCTGCTTTTTTTGGAAAGCCGACTTGATAATATCGCTTATAGGATGGGGTTTGCCGCCTCGAGGAATCAGGCTAGACAACTTATTCGAAATGGTTCTTTTTTAGTGAACGATCGGAAAGTGAATATCCCGTCTTATCAGGTAAAAGTTGGTGACGTCATCCAGGTCAAGGAACGCAGTAGAAAAATCGGTGCGATTTCTGAGGCGATGGAAACTGTTGTTAGAAGAGGTGTTCCTGATTGGGTGGAAGTTGAAAAAGAAAAATACCACGGCACGTTAAAAAGTTTGCCTAAACGAGAAGATCTCACTATGCCGATACAAGAGCAGCTTATCGTTGAGCTGTATTCTAAGTAGGTATTGGATAGGGAAACCATTGTTATTTTAGGAATCCCGTTGGTAGCGTGATGAGGTATACCGTCAATTGAAAGAATGCGGATGAATGCGGCATCGAATACGGGGGTCCGCTATTTAGCCGAATGAATCAACTGATTGGAGGGATTTTGTTGGCTGATCTAAAAGCGAAAAACTGGCGGGAGTTAATTAAACCAAAGACCATCGTTGTCGAAGAGGATACTCACACAAATTTATACGGTAAATTTGTGTGTGAACCGCTCGAAAGAGGCTTTGGAATTACCATAGGGAATTCACTAAGGCGTATCTTGCTTTCTTCTCTTCAAGGTGCGGCTATTGTGTCTGTTAAATTCGATAATGTTGTGCATGAGTTCTCCACTATATCTGGCGTGCTCGAAGATGTTACTGACATTATCTTGAATTTAAAAGAGGTGAAGCTCCGTTTAGTCGATGCAGAGGAAGCCATGATTCACCTTTCAAAGAAGGGGGAAGGTGTCGTCACTGCAGCCGATATAAAAACAGATGGGCAGGTGGACATTTTAAGTCCTGAGCAACATGTTGCTACACTGAATAAAGAAGCGAGAATTGACATAGAGATGGTCGTCAAAATGGGTAAGGGGTATATGACGGCTGAATCCATCGGAACTTGGGATGAATCAATAGGGGTGATTCCCATCGATGCCGTTTTTTCACCGATTAAGAAAGTGAATTATGTCGTGACAAATGCCAGAGTGGGTCAAATCACAGATTATGATAAATTGACTTTGGAACTATGGACCGATGGAAGCGTTGCCCCTGAGGATGCTATTGCCTACGCTGCGAAGATCTTAAAAGAACAGATGAACACTTTTATTAATTTCGAGGAAGAAGAAGAACCGCTTATTGAAGAAGAAGAAGAGGAAGATGAGAAACTCAATCAAAATCTTTTCAGGCCGGTGTCTGAACTTGAATTGTCCGTCCGATCAGCGAATTGTTTGAAAAACGCTAATATTTCTCTGATAGGGGAATTGGTTCAGAAAACCGAAGGAGAAATGCTAAAGACGAAAAATTTCGGGCGAAAATCCCTTAATGAAATAAAGGCTATTTTGGAAGATATGGGGCTCTCTCTCGGAATGAAGCTCGATAGTTTCTCTCCTGGCGTAAGGACGTCTGAGGAAAATGATGAAGAGGAAGGGGATTTAGATCAATGAGACACCGTAAGGCCGGTAAAAAACTTGGGCGGACATCAAGCCATAGAAGAGCGATGCTAAGGAATATGGTGACCTCTCTTTTTAAATATGAACAGATCGTGACAACCGATGCAAAGGCTAAAGAACTCAGGCCGGTGGCCGAAAAGATGATCACTCTGGCCAAGAGAGGAGATCTCCACGCAAGACGCCAGGCGCTTGGATATATTAAGGACAAAACGACGACACACAAACTTTTCGGTGAGTTGAAAGATCGTTTCATGGATCGGCAGGGTGGATACTTGCGGATCGTTAAAAAAGGAATCAGAAAAGGAGACGCTGCCGGTATTTCCGTGGTCCAATTGCTGGAAAATGAGATTAGTAAGAAGAAAAAGAAAGACAGAAAAAAAGATAAAATTGCGGAAAAAAGTCAAACAAAAGCAACAAAGCCAAAAAAAGCTGATGAGTCAATAAAAGAAGAAACAATCGAACCAAAAGAAACAGAAAAACCCTCTGAAAAAATAGAAGGCGAAGAGATGCCTGAAAACGAGAAGGATAGTTCCGACAAATAGGTTTATACCTATTATGAAAAATAGGATTTAAAATCAGGTTATCGCGATCGCATTCTTAAAAGAATAAAATAACTGTGAGATATGATAGGAAGTGTGTCCCATATTGGTGACAAAGACCTCCTTGCCGGTGCGCCAGCAAGGAGTTTTTTTTTATTGGGAGACATGCGTGGAGATATTCAGACATAAAGACCTGTTGGGAATCGAACAGCTTTCGGTCGAATATATTGAATTGATCATGGATACGGCCGTATCCATGAAAGAAATTTGTTCAAGGGACATAAAAAAGGTGCCGGCTATGCGAGGGAAAAGTGTGGTGCTTCTTTTTCAAGAGCCGAGCACGAGGACACGGATGTCCTTCGATATTGCGGCGAGGCGGCTGAGTGCTGATTGCATCAGCCTTACTGCCAATACAAGCAGCATTGTAAAAGGAGAGACGCTTAGCGATACGGCAAAAAATATTGAGGCCATGAATCCTGACATGATTATCCTGCGGCACCCGTGCAGCGGTGCACCTCATTTACTTGCAAATATTGTGAAGGCGGGCGTTATAAACGCCGGTGACGGGATTCATGAACATCCAACTCAGGCACTATTGGACCTGTTCACAATTAGAGAAAAAAAAGGACGTATCGAAGGGTTGAATGTAGTCATCATTGGTGATATTGCTCATAGCCGAGTCGCAAGGTCCAATATCATTGGATTGAAAAAAATGGGCGCTGATGTCACTGTGTCCGGACCCCCAACACTGATCCCGATTGATGTTCAATCCTTAGGGGTTCATGTTATGTGTGATCCTGCACAGGCCGTTTACGATAAGGATGTCATCATGGTGCTTCGCATGCAACTTGAAAGGCAGAGTAAAAAATTTTTTCCGAGTCTAAGGGAATATGCAACATTTTTTGGCCTAAATGGCGAACTATTAAAAAAGGCAAAGGAAGATGCTATCGTCATGCATCCTGGACCCATTAATCGGGGTGTGGAAGTTTCCTCAGAAGTGGCTGACGGTGCCAGTGCCGTCATTCTTAATCAGGTAGCGAATGGCGTTGCCGTTCGAATGGCGCTGCTTTATCTCCTCATGGGAGGTTCGAAAAGTGACCACGTTGATTAAAGGCGGAATTCTCGTAGACCCAGCGAAAAGAACGGATAATAAACGGGATCTTATCATCGAAGGAAAAAAAGTCGCAAAAATTTTGGCGCCTGATGAAATGAGAGAGATCGGATCAGATGTCGGTGTCATTGACGCAACCGGCAATGTCATCGTTCCCGGACTGGTCGATATGCACGTACACTTAAGAGAACCCGGATACGAATACAAAGAAACCATTTCTTCGGGAGCGTTGTCTGGCGCTGCAGGAGGATTTACCTCGGTCGCCTGTATGCCGAATACCGATCCCGTTAATGATTCAGGTACGGTCACTGAATTTATATTACGAAGGGCTCACGAGGCAGATCTTATCCATGTCTATCCGATCGCCGCCATCACCCGGGGGCAAAATGGGGAGACCCTCACGGATTTTGGAGATATTAAAAAATCTGGAGCCGTTGGGGTTTCCGATGACGGATTCCCGGTGGAAAACAGTGAAGTCATGCGGCGTGCACTGGAATATGCGAAATACCACTCACTCACCGTAATCTCTCATTGTGAAGACCTGAAACTGTCTGCCGGAGGCGTCATGCATGAGGGGTCCCTATCAACAAAGATGGGGCTTCGGGGCATACCGGGCGAAAGTGAAGAGATTGTTGTACAAAGAGAAATTCTTTTGGCCCAACTCACTGGTTGTCCGGTGCATATCGCTCACGTGAGTACGGCCGGATCGGTTGAGCTGATCAGGCGGGCCAAGGAAAACCACATACCTGTAACGGCTGAGACTGCACCCCATTATTTCACTCTGGATCACACCGCTGTTGAAGGGTATAATACGCTGGCGAAAATGAATCCTCCTCTCCGGCGTCCGGAGGACGTTCATGCTATTAGGAGGGGGCTTTCAGAAGAGGTTATCGATACCATTGCCACGGATCATGCACCGCACAGTTCAATCGAAAAAGATTTGGAATTCGAAAAGGCAGCCTTTGGCATCATCGGCCTTGAAACAGCCGTACCATTGACGCTGGCCCTCGTAAGAGACGGAATATTGACGCTGTGCGATGCGATTGGAAAACTCACCTGCCGACCTGCTCGAATTCTTGGTCTTGACGCAGGGGGCCTTGAAGAGGGCGGGCCCGCGGATCTGGCAATCATTGACACTGAATGCGAATATGTTTTAAAAGCAGAGGAAATTCAATCCAAGAGTAAAAACTCACCCTTTATTGGAAAATGCCTGAAGGGGAGAACTATTCTAACCATGTGTGGGGGTAGAATTGTCTGGAACCGGCAAACAGAAGATCCTGGTCGTTGATGATGAAATGAGCATGAGAGAATTCTTGGATATCCTTCTTACGAGAGAGGGATATGAGATTTCCCTTGCGGACAGCGGTGAACAGGCCTGCGAGATCCTTGCCAAAGGATTGTTCGATCTGGTTATCACCGACATAAGAATGAAAGATGTCGACGGCATTGAGGTGCTGAAAAAGGCGAAGGAAACAAGCCCTGAAACCATGGTCGTCATGATTTCAGCTTTTGCCACTGCGGAGACGGCCGTCGAGGCCATGCGAGAGGGTGCCTACGACTACATACCCAAACCGTTCAAGGTCGAAGAATTTAAGAAGATTGTCCGGGGTGCTTTGAAGTCAAAGCGCACACCGGATATTGAAGGGAAAGAGGAAGCCGTAAAAGGCCAATTCCATTTTGGATGTCTGATTGGTGAAAGTGCGAAGATGCGGAAGATATATGATCTTATCGAAAGGGTCGCACAAACCAAGAGCAACATATTTATATCAGGAGAAAGCGGAACAGGCAAAGAGCTGGTGGCGGGGGCCGTTCACAGGCAAAGTAAGAGAAAGGACAAACCGTTTGTGGTGATCAACTGCGCAGGCATGCCAGAAAACCTGATCGAAAGCGAACTTTTCGGTTATAAAAAGGGCGCTTTCACGGGGGCGACGACCAATAAGGAGGGGCTCTTCGAAGTAGCGGACGGGGGAACGGTTTTTTTTGATGAGGTGGGGGAATTATCCCCCTCAATCCAGGTCAAGCTGCTGAGGGTCATACAGGAGAGAACCTTTACGGCTGTTGGCGGAACTGAAGAAAAAAGCGTTGATGTTCGTTTTATTTCCGCCACGAATAAAAATCTCGAGGCCGAGGTGATCGATAAGAGATTCCGGGAAGACCTCTTTTTTCGACTCAATGTCATCCAGATCTCCGTGCCTCCCCTGAGAGAAAGGGGCGATGATCTGCCCCTGTTGTCACAGTTTTTCCTGGAGAAATATTCTAAGGATTTGGGAAAGGACGTTAAGAAGATTTCCGCCTATGCCCTGGATATCTTAAAGCAATATTCATTTCCCGGCAATGTGAGGGAACTGGAGAACATTATCGAAAGAAGCGTCGCGCTTGAGACTTCCAACATCGTATTACCCGAGAGTCTCACCCTGTCGAATTTTCAGATGGGAGAATCCAAGGAAGACAGACGCAAAAGAGACCTGACTCCTGATGGGGTTGACCTTGATGGTATATTGGCTGATATTGAGAAAGAATACATCATCAAGGCCATTGATTTGGCCCGTGGTTCAAGGCAAAAGGCCGCGGTTCTCCTGGGGTTGAGTATGAGGTCATTCCGATACAGGTTGGATAAGTTGGGGCTTCAAAAGGTTCGTGATTGAGGAACTGGCGCTGATGCTTATCCGGGAACGACCACTCCCGGATTCGCGTTTACAGGGATCAGCCATCAGCAAAAAAAATGAAGAGACAAGTATTAAGCTGATAACTGAAGGCTGATAGCTCATTGCTCCATCCAGAAATCATGTGTTTGTGGATGGCCCAAGTTGATTCGTTCACGATGCTCGGTTTTGAAAAATATCTGCAAACTGTGTGGTTCCATATGAAAAGCTAACACTCAAAGACAAATATCTCGCGCTGAGGCGCAGAGTGAAAAAAACCATGATGGTACGAATCCAGTCACAAATCAAAGACAGTCAGACAATATAAACAGGATATCTTTTAATTTTAAATCCTGAAAATCCTGTAGATTCTGTCTAAATTTTTTCAATATTTGTAAGAAGCATGGCCATGAACGCCTCGCCGGGTCGGCGGGGCGCAGCATTTTTTTTTGCATGAATGGTTAGGGTGATTGCGAAGTATTTTGACAAAATCCGTCGTTTTAATGACAAAATTTGTCAAATGGTGCCAGAACGGCAGCCTCGGTTGACATCAGGGAAGAAGGGCTTGAGTTTTATAACTAATAGGAAATACATATAAAATTGAATTATTCGTCCCGCATGGCTTTAATGGCATATTAATTGAATGATGATAGAGACAAAGCTAAGGTTTCAGGGGCGAAAAAATATAAGAGCTTTTATAAATCAAATTATAAAATAAATTGAAAGGGGGGATCAGGGAGCTTTTAGGGCCAAGTTTGATTTTCGATATTGATTATAATCACCATTCGAACAAAAGATTGAAGGAGGATAAAAATGCTAAGAAAAATGACAGAAAAGAAGGAACACGGTTTTACACTGATTGAATTGATGATCGTTATCGCGATTATTGGTATCCTGGCAGCCATCGCCATTCCGCAGTTTGCCGCCTATCGGCAGAGAGCCTATGTATCGGCTCTGAAATCGGATGCTCACACCATCGCCAATGCACAGGAAGCCTATTATGCGGACCACGACACTTACTCGTCCTCTACTACTACTGTGCTTACTGCAACTTATGGCGCAGCGAACCTTTCTGACAATACAACGGTAGACAACGCCAACTGGAGTGCAGATGCTACGAGCTTTGTCTTTACGGTTACAGACGGCAATCATGGTAGTCTAGTTGTCACCTATGAAAGTGCGCAAGGCGGTATCCAGGGGTAAGAAATTTTCTGTCCTGAGAATTGCCTGGGGCAAAGGGGAAACACAGATAATGGCGTGTCCTCTTTGCCCTCTTTTTTCGAAAAATTTCTTTGTCGCTCACTTGTAGGGAGGAATGGGTATGAAGACGAACTCTGATAAAATAAGCCGATCAGGATTTACCCTCATTGAGCTGATGATCGTGATTGCCATTATTGGGATTTTGGCTGCTATCGCAATACCTCAATTCAACGCTTACCGTCAGCGGGCCTATGTCTCTTCTTTACACTCAGATGCCCATACGATAGGTCTTTCTCAAGAGGCATATTACGCTGATAACGGGACTTATGCCTCAGCTCAGGGAAATGTCCTCGTCGCCTCATACTCGGTGCATCTGTCCGCTTTTACGGATGTGCCGATTATAAACTGGAACGCAGATACTGTCAGTTTCTCCTTCACGCTTGTAGACAGTACGCATGGCTTGTCTGTTACCTACATAGGTCTTAACGGCGGTATCCAATAATAGCGATAGTAACATTATTTGTTGTTTGGGGACGAAAGGAGTTAATCGCCCGATGAAGTCTTCATTTTCCCGCCTGGTGTCTAAACCAAAAAGTCATGAAGATGTCTCATGCTTCAGAAAACACCTTGTCCCTGTTTTATTTGTTATTATCGGTATTATTCTTATTTATTCGAATTCAATGAGAGCCAGTTTTCATTTCGATGATCTCCAAATAACAGACAGACCCAATCTTCATGTCACCGAACTGAGCACCGAATCATTGACAGGGACTTTTTATTTCACCCCACATCGCAATAAAATTTATCGACCCATACCTTGTCTGACATTAGGGCTCAATTATTATTTCGGACAAGAAGACCCGTTTGGCTATCATATCGTAAACACCGCCATCCACATATTATGTTCTATTGCCGTATATTTTTTCTTGTACCTTCTCCTTTCCATCCCGGGGATAAGGCCCGCATTTGCTGTGAAGTATCGATATGAAATAAGTGTTATCGCGACATTCCTATTTGCATTCCACCCAATTCAAGTAAACGCGGTCACATATATTATTCAAAGAATGGCAAGCATGGCTGCATTGTTCTACATTGTGAGTGTGATCGGGTACCTGCTTTTTAGAATCGGGACTCAGTCAGGGCCGGACCATGACCGCTTCAAAAAGTATATGGGCTTATCCATCGCAATAATATCCGGGATATTGTCCGGCTTGTCGAAAGAGAATACAGCCGTTCTGCCCCTAACCATTCTCGTTGTCGACTATCTGTTTTTCTACGATTTATCTGAAGATAACCAGAAAAGATGGCTCAGAAGGATTTATGGATCGACCATCGCCATGATTCTGATTTTAGTCGCATACGCTGGTACCATACCTTTGCTTAAATACATCAATGGATATGGTCACCGTGATTTCACACTAGTTGAAAGATTGTTGACTGAGCCCCGAGTCATTTTTTTTTATCTATTTCTCTTAATGGTCCCCAATGTCAATCTGCTCAATTTGAATCACGATTTTCTTATATCAAAGGGTCTTATAGAACCCCCTCAAACGCTCTTTTCTATTATCGGGATTGTCCTGATGATTGTTATCGGGATTGTATTCATAAAGCGCTTTAACTTGATTTCTTTCGTGATATGGTGGTTTTTAGGAAATCTTGCGATAGAATCTTCAATATTGCCTCTAGAGCTTATTTATGAACACAGGACTTATCTCCCGGGTGTTATGGTTCTTTTTTTATTTTCATTATTGTTTGTTTATGTTTTTTTCCATGTCTTAAAAAAGAAAAAATGGGTCATTTTGATTTCATTAATCTTGATTTTTTATGGAAACGGAACATATCTTCGAAATGTCATTTTTAGAACGCCGATCTCGCTGTGGCAGGACATCGTTCAAAAGTCACCAAATCTCGCAAGGGCTCACGCCAATTTAGGAAAATATTATTTGGACTATGGCTATTATGATAAAGCCAAGGATGAATTGAAAATTGCTCATTCAATAGATCCTGATATGCCCGAAGCATTGATTAACCTTGGAAAAATATATTTGAATGAACCGGGCATGGTGAATGAGGCAATTTCTTTGTTCAAAAAAGCTCAAATTAACAATCCTGAAAGGATTATTGGTTTTATGGGTCTGGGAGATGCCTATGTGAAGCTCAATCAATATGAAAAAGCTGAACATTTTTACAGCGTTGTGGTAAGGAGACTGACTTTTTTTGGACCGGCCATAAATAATCTTGGTATAGTAAAAATTTATCTCGAAAAGATGAACGAGGCGAAGGCTCTGTTTCAAAAGGGAATAAGGTTGGATTCATGCTATGAAGGATACTATCTAAACCTCGCGAAACTTTACTCCAATAATAAAAATTATGAGGACGCCCAAGAAATTCTTAAAAGATACCTGAAAATAAATGGGAATTCCAGGAAGGTGAAGGCCCTACTGACTCAAATACAACAAAAGGCAAGGAAAAACAAAGCGGATGAGAAATGAATTCAGCTTTGATAAGATGTAAAATCACTGAAAAGCATTCGATTGTAATCATCTCAGTATTATTAATAGTACTTATTGCCTCCATCATTGTCCTATCCACTGTCCCTCCGGTCAGTAAGGATGCCCTTGTTCACCATTTGGCCATTCCAAAACTCTACCTCGATCATGGCGGTATTCACGAAATTCCATCCGCTCCCTTTTCTTATTATCCGATGAACCTGGACCTTCTGTACCTGGTTCCTCTTTATTTTGGTAATGATATTGTCCCAAAGTATATACATTTTGTGTTTGCACTATTAACAGCTCTTCTAATCTTTAATTATTTAAAAGACAGGCTTAACTTTATTTCGGGTCTGTTAGGGGTTCTTTTTTTCCTTTCCATTCCTGTTGTCGTAAAACTTTCCATTACAATTTATGTAGACTTGGGGCTAATTTTTTTTTCCACCGCCGCTCTCTTGTCTCTCCTGCGGTGGCTCGAAAGCGATTTTCAATTTAAATTTCTTATCATCGCCTCTGTTTTTTGTGGCTTGGCGATGGGGACGAAATACAATGGCTTGATTACATTTGTTCTGTTGACACTGAGTATTCCATTCCTCTATTCAAGAGCAAATCCGTCAGGCAAGGCGAATTCTTTTTTGTCGATTGGTCATTGTTTGTCATTCGTTGCGATCGCCCTTTTGGTCTTTTCTCCATGGGTGATCAGAAACTATCATTGGACGGGAAATCCGATATTCCCCCTTTATAATCATTTGTTTAATCCCCAATCAGCTTCGGGACCAACGATTGGGGTTTTTGCTTATCGGTCTCTACTGTATCATGAGTCATGGTGGGAAATAGCCCTTCTCCCGATCAGGATATTCTTTCAGGGGCAGGACAACAATCCCCAATATTTTGATGGAAAATTGACCTCTTTTTTGTTTGTATTCCCGATATTCGCATTCTTAAAATTGAAAATGGATTCAATGGTCGTTAGAAATGAAAAAATAATCCTTATGGCGTTTTCGGTCGTATATTTTTTTATTGCCCTTTTCATTTCGTCTTTACGAATTAGGTATATTGCACCCATTATTCCTCCCTTGTTAATTTTATCTATTTATGGAATAAGGAATATATTTATTGCTATAAAAATAATACATAATATAATTTTAAAAAATATAGCTATAAGTTTTGTTATATTAACTATTTTGGGATATTTTATTTATGGCGTAAATTATATCATTGAGCAATATAAAATTGTAAAGCCTGGTGAATATATTATAGGAAAAGTAACGAGAGATGAATATATTGATAAATATCGACCGGAATATTCATTGATGAAATATATTAATCAAAATCTCCCTTATAATTCCAAAATTTTGTTTATTTTTATGGGCAACAGGGGATATTATTGTGAAAGAGATTACATATTTGATATGTACGGTTATCGAAGCGCGTTGCAGGAAACCGTCAAAATTGCCGATAGTGCAGAACAAATATGGGTACATTTCTCGAAAAAGGGAATTACCCATCTGCTAATCAACGAACCTATATTCACTAAATGGCTCATGCAGAATTTCCCCCAAAAAGATCAAGAACTGGTAGGGGCTTTTTTTTCCGATTATCTCTGTGCCGTTTCCTCAGACAAAGGGTATCATTTGTATCGTTTAAAGAACATTGCGCCTGCGGAAGACAAGGCGGAAAAGGACCGCCCCCCATATTTTGAGAAATGATCCGGAAACTGGCATGTGTTTTGAATCATTCATGCTATGAAATCAAATTAACAAAAATTGAATCTTTTGAGGTTGGGGTATGTATAAAGGAAAATCGGTAGCTGTGGTTGTGCCCGCGTATAATGAAGAAAAATTAATCGGCAGGACACTGGGCACTATGCCTGACTTTGTGGACAGCATCATTGTGGTAGATGATGCCAGCAATGACAAGACATCGGAGGTTGTCATTGATTTTACCGAGAGCAAAAAAAGAGTTGTTTTGCTCAGACACAAAGTCAATCAGGGTGTGGGAGGTGCAATTGTTACCGGGTACAAAAAGGCCCGGGATTTGGGCATGGATGTCACGGCTGTCATGGCCGGTGATGCGCAGATGGATCCGGATGATTTGATTCGCATTATTGAGCCGGTCGCTGAAGGCAGCGCAGAGTACTCGAAGGGAAACCGGCTTTTTTATGGGGAGGCATGGCATATGATCCCCCATTACCGATATCTGGGAAATTCCACACTTTCTCTCTTGACGAAAATTGCGTCAGGCTATTGGCATATTGCAGATTCGCAAAGTGGTTATACGGCCATTTCGTTCATGGCGCTCAAAAAAATAGACCTTGATAAAATATACACAAGGTATGGGATGCCCAATGACCTACTCATAAAATTGAATCAGGCGCATTTCCGTGTAAGAGATGTGCATATTAAGCCGGTTTATCATATTGGTGAAAAATCAGGGATTCGCCTAAAGAGCGTTATTCCGAAAATTTCCTGGATTCTTTTCAAAGGGTTTTGGAATAGATTAATCTCTAAATATGTCATCAAGGACTTCCATCCGCTTGTTTTTTTCTATGCCCTGTCTTTTGTTTTGCTTGGAGTGAGTTTACCCTTGGCCTTAAGGCTTGTATATATTTGGGCAAATACAGGGGATATTCCGGATATAAATGCAATGGCTTTAGTCTTTTCACTTGTCACCGGACTCCAGACCCTTTTTTTCGGGATGTGGTTCGACATGGAATACAATAAAGACTTGAGGTGACTACATGCTGAACTTAGGCTAGTGCCCATCCGGAAATGAAATTTGGGCACAATGAAGATTCCGGGTCAGAAATGAGCTATTTTTGGCAAGTTCAAGGAAAACATGAGCTTGCGCGGAGACGTACGTACAGTGAATCGCATAAGGAACTTCGCAGTTTGACGGCGACATCGTGTAAAAGGGCCACTTGTGGATGGAAACCAGGCTATGTGAGAAGAAGTTCAAGGAATTGCCCTAAAGCCTATTTCCCATCCCTGGGTGTTGATGTGTCAAGAATTTGACAAAATGCTGTAGATTCGACCTATATTTAACGCTTCGGTATGTTAAATGCGCGATATCATCCTTCCTAATTCTTTCAGATATGGACTGTCTTATAATAATATTTTTTTTCACTTGATTTGATCAGGCGTTAGGCGAAACTTTAACCCGAAAAAATCATTTTATAAACATCGAGAGTCGTTTTCAACAGAAGTGATGGCCCATAAAATGCATCATTCAGGGCGCAGGCGTTATCTTAATCCTTGGGAAGAATCTTGAATGATGAATATCCTTATCACGACTTTTAGCTTTCCATCACTAACGAATGGAATTTACGATGGAAAATTTGTCCTAGCCGAAGCTATCGCATATGCGAATAACGGGGCAAATGTGAGAGTGGTCACGCCGCATTATGCCGGTGGCAAAATAAAAGAAAAAATTCATGACCGTATTACCGTTTATCGGTTTCGGTATTTCTTTCCAACATCGCGCCAGGTCTTAAAACAGCCCGGGACCCCCATATACAATCAAAGAAGATTCACGGCGTTTGCCCAATTACCCTTCTTTTTCCTTATCTTTATCGTTAGTGTTTTAAAGCACGCGTTGTGGGCCGATATCATACATGCTCAGTGGACGGTCAGTGCGCTGCTGTGCCTTCCCGCCAAATGGCTTCTCGGGAAAAAAATCGTTTTGACCGCAAGGGGTAGTGATCTTCGGTTGGTCCCTGATTGGTTAAATCGGCTTATTCATTATCAAGTCGATGGGGCAATAGATTGCTTTGGCCCGCAGGCCTGGAATAATGCCTATAAAAAAAAGTTTTCTGCAAACTTTATCTCCTTGCCTCTCGTCGTTTATGACGATGCCTCCCGTTCCATGCCCGAGGACATGAAAAAACATTTATCCCGGAAATCTCATCCCTTTGTGATTCTGTATGTGGGTCGTTTTGATAAAATAAAACTCAAGGAAAATAAACTGCCTCTCCTGGATTTGATTCATTCCTCCAAGGGGTTGAGAGAAAAGAAACTGAATTTTCAGGTTTTCTACGTCGGAGATGGTGATTCCGGAATCACAGAAGAGATGCTGAGGCTTATCGACGTTTATGGTTTGCATGGCGATGTGACATTGCTCGGACCCAAAATCAACGTGCTGGATTATGTCAGTTTTTGCCACTTGGGGGTCGGAGGCATTGCCTTCAACGCGGTTAGTCAGGAGTTTGCGATCCGTGCCAAGCCCCAGATTCTTGTTGAGGGGGAGAACAATGCCGATACGCCCTGGCGCCATGGTGTGAATGCGATCATGATCAAGCCCGGTAACAGGGAAGATCTTAGTGAAAAACTGGACTGGGCCATTTGTAACCGTAAAAAATCAAAAGGCATCGGTGAAAAGGCCAAGAGGGAAATGAGCAAATTTATAATGGACTCTGAATCGGCAGGCAGACTCTATCTCGAAGCATTTAGAAACCTGACCATAGGAATGTAAGTTATGCAAATAATGGATGATACGAAAAGGCTTCATGTGCGCCCTCCTGAGGCAGGGGGATTCCCCCGGAGGATCACGCTGGAACTGACCAATCGATGTAATCTCAATTGCACTTTCTGTCCTCGGCGCCTCATGGAAAAACACCAGGGATTTCTTGAAACTTCACTTGCAAAAGAACTCATGGATGAAATTTCTCAAAATTTGCCGGTGGCGCTTGTCCCTTTTTTTCGAGGGGAAACTTTGCTTCACCCGGACTGGGTCGAAATTTTAACCTATGCCAAAAAAAGAGGTATCGGCCCCATTCAATTTACCACTAACGCGACTCTCATGAACAATGAAGCGACTGAGGCTATACTTGATCTAGAACTTGATTTTATCTCATTTTCCATGGATACCCTGGATCCGAGCATATACAACCAGACGAGGCGCGGAAGCAATTATCAGCAGGTCTTGAAGAATGTCCTGAATTTCATAGAAAAAAAAGAAACAAGAGGGCAGGGCCTCCCCGAGGTCCAAATATCATGTGTCGATACGCCCCTCCATCGACCCGGATTGGAGGCTTTTGTGGAATTCTGGAGACCGAAGGTCGACAGGGTTCGCATTTATGTCGAACATTCGCAAGATGGGCATCCGGGAAGCATCGCCGAGCCATTGCCTGGATTTGATCGTCGTCTGCCCTGTTTTAAAGTCTTTACGGATATGGTCATCTATTGGGACGGTGAAGTCGCAGTATGCAACCATGACTGGACTCGCGGTGAAGGCCATCGGATCGGCAATGTAAAGGACGGGGGTATTGCTTCAATTTGGAATGGGAAGCGTTACAATGACTTGAGAGAATCTCATAAAAGTGGAGAACTGGATTTAGAACCCCTTTGTCATTTTTGCGACCATTGGAAAATGTACTATTTGACGGAAGGATATCTGGGCAAGGTTTATAAGCGATCTCAATTCAAGGCGCCAGGATCCCTGGCGTCGAAAGGAACTGAAAACAGGTACGGAAATGCGAATTCCTCTTATTAAACCGTTTATTGACGAGTATACAAAGAAAAAGGTCCTTGAGGTATTGGACAGTGGGCACCTCACAGAGGGATCGGTTACTGGAGAGTTTGAATCTGTTTGCCGGGATTACATTGGATGTAAGTATGTAATAGCCGTGAGTTCATGTACGGTGGGGTTGGAAATGGCGTTGCGCTGCCTTAATATAGGCCCTGGTGACGAGGTCATTGTTCCGGACTACACCTACCCGGCAACGGCGGACGTGGTTGCGATCGTGGGAGCCAAAATAGTCCTTGTTGATGTGAACCCCGAGACCATGCTCATCAATTATGACGCCCTCGAATCGGCGATAGGACCACAGACAAAAGCCTTTATCCCTGTCTCTTTGTTCGGAAATCCTCTCGACTACATGAGACTTGAGGCCGTCAAAGAAAAATACGGTATAAACATCGTCGAGGATACCGCAGGGGCACTGGGTGCCGAATACCTGGGAAAAAGAGTGGGTACTCAGGCCGATATCTCTGTGTTCAGCCTCCACCCTAGAAAATTTATCACTACGGGGGAGGGAGGCCTGATCACAACGAACGACGACAACTGGGCCTCTTGGTTGACTTCCTATAAGAAATTCGGCTTGCGGCCTTCTGATCAAGCGCAGGGCAATGCGTTTGCGATGATCGGCAGCAACTTCAAACTGAGCGATGTGCTTGGGGCCATTGGTCTGGGCCAGATGCAGCGCATCAATGAACTCTTATCAAGAAGAAAAGAGTTGGCAGAAAACTATATTAGATTATTGAACGGGGTGGAAGGGATAAGAATGCCCGGAATCACGAAGGGCGGCACGCATTCTTATCAGTCCTTTTGCATTTTTGTGGAGAAACGGGATGACATTTTAGAAGATCTTCGCCTTAACGGTATAGAGGTCCAGATCGGCACATACAGTCTCCATAAGGAGTTGGCCTTCAGCGATTCAAGTCTATGTGAACTGCGAGGGGGCATGGCCGGCAGTGACTATGTGTACGGGCATTGCCTGACTCTTCCACTCTATCACAGCATGAGTGAGAAAGATCAGGAGGAAGTCGTGAATGCCATTATACACAACTTGGAAGGATAGAAGATGTGTGGAATCTGCGGCATTTTCAATTTAGACGGGGAACCTATTCCTCATCGCTACGTGAAGTCCATGACAGACACACTGGCCCATCGAGGACCCGATGATGAAGGTCATTATATCGATGTGAACATCGCGCTGGGACACAGGCGCCTTGCTGTTTTGGACCTCACGCCAGCCGGCCATCAGCCCATGGTAAGCGAGGACGGGCGTTTTGTCCTGGTGTATAATGGCGAAATTTACAATCATCTCGAACTCAGAGCGGAACTGGAAGCCCTTGGATATCTTTTTCGATCGCGGACGGATACCGAAGTCCTCCTGAAGGGGTATCAGGCATGGGGTATGGATGTCATCAAAAGGCTAAACGGCATGTTTGCATTCGGGCTCTGGGATGGACGCAAGCGTGCACTGTATTTCGTACGAGACCGCTACGGCATCAAGCCCCTCTATTGGACAAAAATCGGTCAAACTCTGATTTTTGCTTCCGAAATAAAGGCCATACTGACCCATCCACTGGTTTCCGTTCAGGTAAACCCTGATGCGCTGAACGAGTATTTCACGTTCCAGAATTTATTCCGCTACCATACGCTTTTTAAAGGCATCAATCTTCTCCAGGCCGCCTCCTTCAGATGGATATCCGAGAGGGATCCGGAACTCAAACGAAAGACCTGGTGGGACTTTGATTTCACAAATCGAAACGAAAGTTTAAGCATAGAGGAAACCACTGAGGAGACCCTCAGACTTTTTCGACAGGCTGTTACCAGACAGTTGATAAGCGATGTCCCGGTGGGCAGTTATCTTTCAGGGGGCATGGATTCCGGTTCCATTGTCGCTGTGGCCTCATCTCACATACCTCGTCTTTCCACATTCACCTGCGGGTTCGACCTCTCGTCCGTCACAGGCGTCGAGGCCAATTTTGATGAACGTCGGGAGGCGGAGTTCATTTCCTGTCAATTCAAGACCGAGCATTACCAGCAGGTGGTCAACGCATCGGACATCTCTTGGGCTTTGCCGAATTTGATATGGCATCTTGAAGATTTGCGGCTCGGCATGAGCTATCCGAATTTTTATGTGGCTCGACTGGCATCAAAATTCGTAAAGGTGTGTCTTTCAGGTGCCGGCGGTGACGAACTTTACGCCGGGTACCCGTGGCGATATTATCGTGTCTTCGATGCCATAGGAAGGGATGATTATCTTCGGCAATATTATGGGTTCTGGCAAAGACTGGTCTCGGACAAGGACAAGAATCTGCTGTTTCAGGAGGAAATATGGAGACAGGTAAATGATCGTGATACCTTCCGCACATTCAGCCGTGTCTTCACATTCAATGAGAGACTTAAATATGATAGTCCTGAGGAACACATAGCAAATTCTCTGTATTTTGAGATCAAGACTTTCCTGGCAGGCCTCCTTATTTTGGAGGATAAGTTGGCCATGGCCCATGGGTTGGAAGAAAGGGTGCCCTTTCTTGATAATGATCTGGTAGATTTTGCTCAATCCGTTCCTATAGGCCATAAGCTGGCAAACCTTGAGAAAATAAATCAACTCGATGAAAATGAGACGCGGAAGCTTAGGCGTTACCGTGAATTCGATGAGGGTAAAAATGTGCTCCGCGCTGCCATGGCCAACCTTCTTCCAAATGGCATCACCAACAGGGCCAAACAGGGGTTCTCGGCACCGGATGAATCCTGGTACCGGGGGGAGGCGCTGGAGTATGTCAGAAAAACATTGCTAAATCCCAGGGCGTCTTATCGTGATTTTATCAATACAAAATACGTGACCCGTGTCCTGGATCAACATATCGCCGGTAAGGAAAATAACAGACTTCTGTTGTGGTCTTTTCTATGCTTCGAATGGTGGTGCAAAATATTCTTGGACGGAAACAGGCCCGCGACCTGCACAGAGGTCTAAGGTTATTAAAAAATTATCGATACCCCAACGTAATAGTTCTATCGGAGAGATGAGAGGCTTGGCAGACAAAAAAACAGATCTTGATATTCCTGATGGAGACTTTCTCGAAAAGCTTAGAAGAGTCTATGAGACCCTGAGAAAGCGTATGAATGAGGAGTGGCACAGGGATCTACCTTTGGAGGAACTCCTTTTTGATAGATGGGAGCGCGCCAGCAGTTTGGGTTTTGGGGCAGGTGCCAGCATCTATCACAATAGCTATGTCTTTGGCGATGTGAGCGTGGGGGCTCATACGTGGATCGGCCCATTTACCGTTCTGGACGGAACGGGGGGCTTACATATCGGTTCCTATTGCTCCATTTCTTCGGGTGTGCAAATTTACAGCCATGATACAGTCCAGTGGGCCATAAAAGGAGGCGCCGCACCTTATGAGCATGCCCCGGTGAGTATAGGGGACCGTTGTTATCTGGGTCCCTACGCGGTTGTTGCTAAGGGAGTCAGCATAGGGGAGGAATCAATCATTGGCGCCCATAGTCTTGTCATTTCTGATATTCCCGCCGGCAGTAAAGCAGTAGGGTGCCCTGCGAGAATCGTCTAGTTCCCCATTTCCAAAGAGTTCGAAGAGGAACATATAACCCAACCCCAAAGCGCTTGCCTTCCACATATTCGGATTTTTCAATCGACATTGATGCGTTGAAAAAACCGACCTTCGTCCATCATTTTTTCATATGTTTTTCGAAAATTTCAGTTTTTCCAGATTTCAATCGGGATTGGTTTTTATTGATTGCCTCAACGCCTAATATCGCTCCGAAAATCATTCCCAAAAGGAAACTAAGCCCGGTTGATAACATTCTCTGTATCGCCGCAATCGGGATGATGACGCCGTCTGCGATGCCCAAATTTCGAAGATAAAAGAAAATTGAGGCTTCCCTTACACCCAAACCCATCGGCACCATTGAAACGGCACCGATAAAAAAGGCCGTTGAATTAACGACGATGGCTTGCCATACAGAGATCTTTGCCTGCAGAAATCCAACGAGCAAGGCAAGTGTCAGGCCGGAAAGAATTTGTATGAGAAGAGTCATGAATAAATAAAATAATATTTGAAGAAAAGAGATCTTAGCTAACGCTTCATAAATATTGCGAATAAAAACTGTCAACCGATTTTGAGCCGCGGATTTGAAAAGGTACCATCTTCCCAGGAAAAACGTGACTAGCAATAACAAGATACAAGCGGAAAAAGAAACGACCAGGGTGTGGATTTGGTGGGTAAAAAATTGGAATGCTCCAAGAAGTGCAATCAATCCGCAAACGCCGGTACTCACCGTCAATTCAAAAATGATGACAGATGTTCCAACGGATAATGAGATGTCTTCAAATTTTTTTAAAAGATAAACGGACAGAGGAAATCCAATTTTGGCGGGCGTAGAATAGTGGGCGGCCATGCTGGAAAAATGAATAAGAAAGAGATTTTTAAATGTTGCCCGAAAGGTTAGGACCGCCAGGAGATACTTGCGTTGAAGGATGAGAGTGAATGAAATGAGGAAGTAAAGTATAATAAGAATAAGGATCTCCGAAATCGTCAGAGATGATAACGCAGTCAAAAGATCCCTTGGGGAAATTTTGAAAACTGCCATGAAAAGGAACAGAATGACGAAAAAGAAAAGCAACCAATATCTTTTAAAGAGTCTACTCAGGTTTTCCATCTGCAAGTTTGAATGAATTGGTTGATGGTAGTTTTTTACTTCAGTTTATGAAAGGACCACAGTGTTGTTTGTGAAAGACCCGGGCGCTCCCTTCCGGCTTCGATTGTCCCGCATAGGAATTATATTTCTGTTGTGAACCTTTTTCCGTATTACCGATTATAGTATGCAAAATATGATCCTTCTAGAATCCCTTCCTCCCAATCAGAATTTTCAGGATTCCATCGGATGGTTTGTTCTCTTCCTCGTTCAAAGGGAAACTCAGACTTCCGATTCAATTCATGGAAAATTATAGGAAACCGGAAAATAATGTGTAAAATAAGAGAAATTTTCTCTTCCTATGCCGTCTCCATGAATATCTCTTGAAACCGATCGGTCGGATGATGTGCGCCGGGAAGTATCTGTCCGGTGTGCAAGGAAAAATTTCCCGCTGTTCGATCCTGAAAATAGAGTCGCAGAGTCTCCTGGATAGACGTGAAGGCTATTTCATTCCAGGGGATTTCTTCTTCTGAAAAGAGACCCACTTCGAGGCTCTCTTCCCCCGGACCGAAATTATCGTCAATAAGGCGCGCCCGGAAAATCAGGTAGACCTGGCCGACATGAACCAGGTCGAACAGGGTGAAGGGCGTCAGAATTTCCACCTGGGCTTGGGCCTCTTCCAGTGTCTCCCTTTGGGCTCCTTCAGAGAGGCTTTCTCCCGTTTCCAGAAAACCCGCAGGTACCGTCCAAAATCCATGTCTTGGTTCGATGGCGCGGCGGCAGAGGAGAATCCTGTCCTCCCACTCCGGGATGCAGCCCACCACTACTTTGGGGTTTTCATAGTGGATCATATGGCAGGCATCGCATACATACCGGGGGCGGTCGTCACCGGGCGGAATACGCAGGGTTACAGGGGCGCCGCAATGGCTACAGTAGTTCACGTTTGGTGATCCTTTCACGATATCCAGACTTTCAGGCAACGCCCTCAAAAGCGCTCGTTATTGGGGCGTACCCTGCAATTACCGCCCGATTCGCTCAGGACACCAAGATCGCCGAGATATGGTTTTTTTCGAATCGTTCGTTTCGATTCGAAAAAGTCTTTGCGTCCCTCGCGACTTTGCGGTTCAATAACATCGAATAGATCATAACATTTATAAATACATGTACTATAGTATCTTAATCGGCTGTCTCATGTGGTGCATTAGAGAATATTTCGGCCGTTTTGTCCAGAACCATAAACCGGAAGTGTCATAAATTTGACGAGTCCGACAGGTCACAATTTTGGGTGTGACGGGGAAGGACGGTGGTATTTTTTGAAATACCTTAACTGTTCTGGTTGTTTAGGTTGTAGGCTAAAGGCTATTAGTTTCCGAACCCTTCGCTGTCCGCGCATAGATCGAAGCAGGGCGCCCAAAACCTTCTCGGTTTTCACAATACATTTCTTCTTTGGGGAATTCCCTGGTTGCTCGATATGTGATCATGCATATTCCCTTCCTGCGGTACCTCACAGCCCAAATGCCTACAGCCTATCTAGCTGAGTAGTTACGAAATACCTTGACATTTCAAGAGAATGAGTGAGATAGATCTCTCGATAAAACCCGGTATTAAGAGGCTTCCATGCTCCATGTCCTAAACACCATTATTCCCATCTTTGCAGTGATCTTACTCGGGGGGTATCTTCGGCACAAAGAGTATCTGCCTTCTCTGATGATCAAACCCCTCAACCAGTTGGTCTATTATCTTGCCATCCCTGCAATGATCTTCAGGGAATTGGCGGAGGCCCCCTTTGGAACCTTTTTTAACGCTCAACTCCTTGCCGGAACCCTAGTCCCCGTTATTCTCGTATTTTTCATCGCCCTGGGTACGGCCAGCCTTTGGTCCGTAGCGCCTTCCCGGCGCGGCACATTTTTGCAGAGTTCTATCCATGGAAACCTGGGATATATCGGATTGGCTGTTGCCTACTATTTCCTGGGAAATGACGGTTTAAGTCGTGCCGGTATCCTGGCGGGCTTTCTCATGCTCCTCCAAAATCTCCTTGCCGTGCTCGGCCTTCAGATGTCTAATCGGGGAGTCACTGGCGAACACAGCTTTCCGTTTTTCCTCAAAAAAATCATGGGCAATCCCGTCATCATTTCCGCCCTTTTTGGTATTCTGTTTTCTGTCCTGGAGATCCCCCTTCCCGAGATGATCGATCGTATTCTGAAGATTATCAGCGCCATGGCGCTTCCACTGGCCCTTTTGAGCATCGGGGCCACCCTCTCTTTGAATCTCCTAAGATCCCATCTCCGTCTGACTCTTGTAGCCGGATTTTTCAAGCTCATGGTTCTTCCCAGCCTGGGTCTCCTGGTGTTTATGTGGTTCAATGTGCCGACCCCGCAGTTTTTGCCGGCCATTATCCTCCTCGCCTCGCCTACGGCCACCGTGACCTATGTCATGGCAGGGGAGATGAACGGCTCACCCGACCTCGCCACAGCGGCCATCTCCTTGACGACTCTGATTTCCTGCGTGACCTTTGTCTTTTGGCTCGGGGTGTTGTAACCGTGCGGCCGATGGGTTGAATATGCTGCAGTGGTAAGGCAGAGTCAATTTGCTTTGCCAATGTTTGCCCGGTTAAATCCTGGAATGCAATTTAATAGGTTCCTTGGTTCACAATATCCTAACGTATTTCATCATTAATTTTCACCGCGCGCCTGATGGTTTTTACTTTCCGTCCTCTCAACGGAAAGTAAAAAATGCATTCACCTCTGTGTCCTCAGTGCCTCTGTGGTGAGCCAGTTACAGGTGTGCATCGACACCATTCAATGTCAACGTCTCACAGTCTTTGTTGGCGTATTTGTGAAAAACTTTACTAAGGAGGGCATAACCCATTTAACATTTCTGTCTGAAGTGATGATACGCCTATTTTTTCGGCTCGAGATGGGACAGGGCGGAGAGGTGGTCCCGGATATCGGATTCCAGGGTAATCAGTTCATCCTGAAGCGCATCGATTTCCTGTTCCCAAAACTTGATTAGGGCTTTTTTCATTTCCTCCGCAAGCCTGCGGACGGCACGGCGAAGGCGTTTCCTGTACCTGGCATAAAAGCGAAAGGCGAGGATAAGGTGGAGGACCGCGTAACTCCCGAGGGCGGCGAGCCCTTTGCCGCTGAAAAGATTTTGAACGCCTGTGACCAGGAGACCGAGAATATTGGCGGGCCCGGGGGAAGTTAAAACCCTTTGCCAGGCGTCCCCTCCAATGGCGAACAGGAGGAGGATGAAAAGTACCAGATAAACGACCCTCTGCCAGACCCTGAAAAATCTGAGTGCCGGCAAAGGGGGCGCTGTCGCAAAGAATGCGATGGTTTGAGAAAGGTTTCCCTGCAGGGATTCAAACCGTTGTGTGGGATTCAGGATGCCCTTCAGTCGTTTTTGAAAGGTGGTGGGAAGGCTCTGCTGAAGGAGGGCATGTGTGATGTGTGCTTCCACCCTTTCCACTCGTTTTTTAAACACCGCCGCAATTTCAGTCGAAAGATTGGACCTGGAAAGGTCGAGAACAGGAGAATGCTCCCCTGTACGTCCCTTCTGAAAGGCCTGAAACAAAAGAGCAAGCCCATAACCCGGTCCAACCAGAGGATGGGCTTCCCCCAGAGGATAGACCACCTCCGGCCTCACTTCTTTCTCCGTCTGAAACGCGATGACCTGTTGACCCGCTTCAATCCACTGGGGGTGCTCTTCCCGGAGTCCTTTGATAAAAGCGTCAAGGAGGCTGTGAAATTTTTCCAGATTGAGGATTTCCTTTTTAAAGGCCTCGACGAGACGGTGGACCTCCGCATCCAGATTGGCCGCTTTGATAGTCTTGATCTGTTTGACGTCCCGCTGCTGAAAAATATGCCGGCTGAGGGCCGGGAGTTGGTTCCAGGGAGACACCTGCTCCACTGCAAGACCTTCCTCTGAGGAAACGGCGTAAAGAATAGGGGAATCGATATTGCTTTTCCGGACGTATCCCTGGAAATTTTTCATCACAAGAGACATTTGCCGATACCCTTCCTCTCCTGTACCCCCTTGAAAGAGAAGATCGACCTTGTTCAGAACAAAAAGAAAATTCTGCTTGGCCTTGGGTACGCCCCTCAGGAAGTCATAGAATCGTCCGTCCGCATATTTTTCCGGAGATGTCACCCAGACAATGACGTCCAGGTGCTCCAGGAAACGCAGGACCTGCTCCTGATGTTCCCCGATGAGACTGTCAAAGTCTGGAAGATCGCAAAGGAGAATCTGTTTGATCGCATCCCCTTTGTGGGTGATTTCCTTCCAGGGCAGCTCCTTCAGGGAAGCCGGTCTTATCGGAGGCGCTTCATGATGCCGATAAATCAGCACATGGTCTGTGTGAGGCCTTCGGTGGCTGGCCGAGGCGATTTTTGCGCCTGCCAGGGCATTCATGAGTGTCGATTTTCCGACCCCGGTACCGCCGAGAAGGCCGATGGTGAGGTGCTCACTTTCCACCTCGGCGAGTTTGCGAGAAATTTTCGAGGCGGCCGCCCGGAGTGATTGGTTCTCTTCGGGCGAAAACGAAAACAAGGTGCCCTGCTCGAGAAGGTCGCGAACCTGATCCAGGTCGCTTTCGAGTTTTTGCACTGCATGGTCCATTGGTTATGTCCCAGTTAAATTCTTAAAATCTTTTTTATAAAGGTCGGTAAATCAAAAATTTCATTTATGTTCGAATAATTATACGTTCCGGAAAGCCCAGACGACCCTTTGAGCTGCATTCAGCTAGTGACGGGTCATGACAATCTCTTCGAACTTCGCGGCAGGTCCTCGTTTTTGAAAAGATATTGCCATGACCAAGGGCCTTCATTTTTTCAGAAGGCTGGGTTAATGTAAATTGAGATATTTGAGCTTCTGTCTTTGTCATTGATCCTAGAGCTCCGGCAGGCCGGCAATTAGCGTCTTAAGGGTTTCCCGGGTTTCAGGGGATGTCATCAGGACGTTCAGACACTCTTCGTAGCGGGTCTTCTGGAGACGCAAAACAGAAAGGATGCCCTCCTGATAACGTCCGGCCAGTTCACGGGCGATCCTCTGGATTTCATGATACGCAAACAATTCAACGGCCCCCTTGGTCACAAAGGGCGCAAGGGCCGAATCCAGGGCCGCATCCAACACGGTGAATCCACCTCCTACGACCGTCTCGAAGGACAGTATGAGAATGCCCCAAAGAATGGACGTGGAGTAGATGCCCCATTTTTTTCCCTGTGGAATGTCACGGGACAGTTTTTCGAACGTCTCCTCCAGCCATTGGTCCAGTTGTTCCTGCTCATGCCGGATATGTTTTTTAATGTCCTCCTCGGTAAGGGCCGTATCGGGAAGGCGCATTTTTTGAAAAAGCGGGGCTTCCTCATCCGACGGCGAGAGTTTTTCAAGGATCAGGGCATTAAATTTTGCCATGGTCCTCAGGATCGGTTCGAGATCCATCTTGGCCCTCACCTTCCGGAGTTCCTCCATCCGGCTCTCCCTGGAATCGGCCCCACGAAATCCCAGGAGTTTGAAGGGCAACAGTAGGAGTGTTTTCACGATTCGACGTGGAGTGGCAAGGACATCGTACCTTTGAAAGAGTTTTCTGATCTCCCGCCCAAGGAATTCCCTGCTTCTTTGGGCAAAGCGTTCTCTTTCTTCTCTTAGAAATTCCTCTGAATTCGCCTTGAAGATGATCTCGAGGTGCCGGGACCATTCTTCGGCGGCTTTGTCTTCCTGCTCTAAAGTTTCCAATAGGCCGCTGATCCTTGTCCTCAGGTCCTTGGTTCGGTGTAACCGAATCTCTTTCCTCAGGAGGGCCGTGCCGTCCGACGAGAAATCCCTCATAAGACGATCCTTGAAAGCCTTGAAGGCTGCCGCCTCAGAGATCATTCTCCGGGGATCCCGGGGCAGATAAGGAATCAGCCACATGCGTTCTTGATCAAGTGGAATCTCCTGATTCGTGAGGGGCGACAGGACATCGGCGAGAAGGACTTCTTCCTGGGCCTTGTTGAGTAAAAAATAGCAGGGCTTTCCATCATTCAGTACTCTCAGAAGAAAGCGGTATGGGACATCATCGGCGTATTTTTCCTGGCTTGACACAAACACGACCGCATCGGCAAGGAGATAGAGATCTTCGGTGATTTCCCTGTTTTCCTCTTCCACGCTGTCTACGTCAGGTGTGTCGACCAGGACGAGATGCGCCCAGGGTTCTTTCCGGTGGTCCAAAACCAGAAGTTGCCCCGATTTTCCGGAAACCGGTTTGAAGGAAGAATCGGTCCCGGAATGCCTGTCAATATGAATGTGAGGAAACGGAAAGATTTGTTCCAACGGCGTGCTTTGATAGAGATACGCAACCGGCCCCCAGGTTTTGGGCCTCTCAACCCCCGTGCTGCTCAAATTTTCGCCACAAAGCGCGTTAAAAAGGGTGGATTTTCCGGTTCCCGTACCCCCAAGAAAAACGATCCACAGGTTGTCTGAATGCTCCTTATAAAAAAAAGCATCCAGCCGTTTAGGCAGATCCCCCGTCAGTCTTTCGATCTCCCTGGCGCTCGGAGTCAACCCGGGGCATTGGATCGGATCTTCCGTGAGCCTTTGCGTGACGGAAGAAACCGAATTTGTCGATGGATTATTTTTCATAGGGATGTCCAAGCATTAGCCGCCAAGGGCTGGAAATTCAATACGGTCCTCGACGAAAGAATGACACACCCCCCCCGATCGCAACAATGGTTCAGGAGAGGTTAGAGTTGATGCCTGAATCATACATGTTCAGGGAACAGGATGTGATCAGAATCCTCCGCAGCAAGCGCCAATATAGGAAAATGTCCGTCAGGTGTCAAACGGCACCGCGCGGAGGAGTAATTTTGGCGTTCTATTTGACAAGCCTGCCGGGATCCTGCTAAAAAGAGTCGAGCAACACCCGTGGTATAGAGTGAATCTACTCTGTTTTTCTAAAGAAACCGGTATGTTGAGTGTCATATTTATCTAACTGAAAAGGACCGACTTCCGAAGAATCAGGGACCCACTAAGGTCGGATGCCAAGGGCTCATGATGAAAAGGGAAACCTGGAAAAAACGGGTTCTACTGTTTCTCACCTTCTGCCTTTTGATCGGAATATCCTGCGGCCGAAAAGATACCCTTCATAAGATCAAGGCATCCGGCGTGATCACCGTGATTACCAGGAATAATGCCCATTGCTATTACATATACAGGGAAAAGGCAATGGGCTTTGAATTCGATCTCGCAAAGGCCTTCAGCGAACACCTTGGTGTCGAACTGAAGGTCATTACCCCCACATGGGACGGGCTTTTCGATGCCCTGAACAAGGAAGACGGGGACTTTATCGCGGCAAGTATGACGATTACGCCCTCCCGGCAGGCGCAGGCGGACTTTTCACATGAATACCTCTCGGTGCAGCAGAAGGCCCTTGTTTACAGTGGGAATTATAAGATAAGGTCCATCGAAGATCTTGCAGGGAAAACTGTTCACGTGCGGCGTGGAACCTCTTACGAAGAAAGACTTCATGCGCTCGCAGAGAATGGCTTGGATGTCAAGGTCAGGCTTTATGAAGATACCCCCACGGAAGAATTCATCAGTATGGTGGCCGACAGGGAGATCGAAGTCACCATAGCGGATTCCAATATCGCCCTCCTTAATCGACGTTACTATCCTGACATCAGAATCGCCTTTCCTATTGAAGAGCCCGAATCCCTTGGATGGGCCGTCAAAAAAGGTGAATTGGGACTTCTCGGGGAAATTAATGGATTTTTAAATAAAATCAAGAAAAACGGATTGTTGGATCGGATTTATAATAAATATTATGCCCATGTGGAAATTTTCGATTACATCGACCTGAAAAAATTCCATGAAAGACTCGATACACGACTCCCGACCTATAAGGATCTCATCCGGAAGACAGCCAGGAAACACGGTTTTGACTGGAGATTAATTGCCGCCATTATCTATCAGGAATCCCATTTCGATCCCAATGCCAAAAGTTTTACAGGGGTAGAGGGCATCATGCAACTCACCCGGGATACGGCGGAAGAGATGGGGATCGGGGACCGCCGCGACCCGAAGCAAAGCATTATCGGAGGCGTCAAATACCTCCGGAAGCTTTACAAGAGGTACGGGGAGGCCAAGGATCCGGACAGGTTGCTGATTACCCTGGCAAGCTATAACGTTGGGCACAGGCATATCCTGGATGCTCAGGAAATCGCGAGAGAAATGAATCTAAATCCGCAGAGCTGGTCCTCACTGGAACAGGTCCTGCCGCTCCTTCGCTACCCGAAGTACTACAAGAAAACCCGACATGGCTACGCGCGAGGCACAGAGCCGGTGCGCTATGTACATAGGATATTGACCTACTACGACATCCTCAAGAGAGAAGCTATCAGTTGAACTATGAAGGACTCAGAGGCGAAAACGGGAGGAACGGGTATGAAACCAGACGAGTGCGTCGAGGAACAGATTACGGACTATGAGCAACTCTATCGTGAATTCAAGTGGGAGGTTCCGGAATACTACAATTTTGGTTTTGATGTTATTGACAAATGGGCGGAGGATCGCACCAAACTGGCTCTTGTCTCCCTGGACAGGACCGCTGAAAAGGCGAGCTTTCAGACCTTTTATGAATTGAGCTATCTCTCAAATCGCTTCGCCAATGTGCTTCTTTCTCTGGGAGTCAAAAAGGGGGAAAGGGTTCTGGTGATTCTCGAAAGCATTCCGGAGTGGTATGTGGTCATGATCGGAATGTTCAAGCTGGGTGTGGTCGCCATGCCCGGCACGGTCCTCCTGACGGCCAAGGACATCGAGTATCGGATCAACCGGGCGGAAGCGTGCATGGTGATTACGGACGTGAACCATATCGGCCGGGTGGAACGGGTCGCCCAGAATTGCCCTACTCTCAAACACAAAATGGTCGTCGACGGAGTGGTACAGGATTGGTTGAACTACCAAAAGGAGGTGTCCAAGGCCTCCACGTTTTTCGAAAGAGAGGCGATCGAGCGCACGAAGTCCGACGATCCCTTGCTGCTTTATTTTACGTCCGGCACAACCGGGCATCCCAAAATGGTTCTCCATACACAAAGCTATGCCAAGGCCCATGAGGTGACGGCTCGTTTCGCTCAGGCCCTGACAAGCAAGGATCTTCACTGGACCGTTTCGGAGACCGGGTGGGCCAAGGCCGCCTGGGGAAAACTTTTCGGCCAGATGCTGATCGGGGCGGCGGTGATCCAATGGGAGACCCCCCAGCGGTTTAATCCCGACGGTCTCTTGCGGGCCATGGAACGTTTCGGAGTGACCACTTTCTGCGCGCCTCCCACGGTTTACCGGATGCTCATCCAGTTGGATCTAAGTCAATACAGGCTCAAACTCAAACATTGCATGTCTGCCGGTGAACCGCTCAATCCGGAGATCATCAGGGTTTGGAAGGCCCACTTCGACCTGGATATCTATGACTTTTACGGTCAGACCGAGACGGTGTGTATGCTTTCCAATTTTCCCTTTATGCCGATAAAATACGGTTCGGTCGGGAAGCCCACTCCCGGTCATGATGTGCGGATCGTGGACGATGAAGGCAAGGAACTCCCAGCGAACGAGGAGGGCAACATCGCCATCTATCTGGGGAATCAACGACCGCCGGGCCTTATGAAGGAGTACTGGAAAGACCCCGATGCCATGAAGACCGCTTTTAAGGGCGACTATTATTTTACGGGGGATATGGCCTACAAGGATGAGGAGGGATATTTCTGGTTCGTTGGGCGTAACGATGATGTCATCAAGTCTTCGGGGTACAGAATCGGCCCTTTTGAAGTGGAATCCGCTCTGATTCAGCACCCGGCCGTGGTGGAATGCGCCGTGGTGGGTGTTCTTGACCCAGAGGGCTTGCGCGGAACCCTTGTCAAGGCGTTTGTTATCCTTGCAGCCGGGTACTCCCCTTCCCCCGAACTCACAGGAGAACTCAAGGATTATGTCAAAGATTTGACCGCGCCCTATAAATATCCAAGAATTATAGAGTATACGGAGGAACTCCCGAAGACTATCTCCGGAAAAATTATACGCCGCCAACTGCGGGATGAAAAATGTCCCTGATTGGCGAGATTGTATCTCTTCCCACGAAAGCTGATCCTGGCATACACTTGACACAAGGAGAATGTAAACATCTGCTTTAATAGAACCTTATATAACTGAAGAGTATCGAACAAAAAATACCGTATTAGTTTAGTCCTTTGAAAAAATGAAGGTTCTCGGCCATGACAATATCTTTCTCGTTTTTGAAAAGAGATTTTCATGTCCGAGCCATAGCTGAAAGGGTTTCAAAAAGCTAAACAGTTGCAAAATTTTGAATGTCGAAATGACCACTTCATCATTCTGTGGTTCCTTGTTCGACCTTCCTTCTATCCTCCGGACCGCAGCCCTTGGATTAAAGCCTGTTTCCCCTGGCGGCTGTTTTTCTCTGACCGGCTTATGATCCCGATATTTATTGACAAATTTTATATGTGCAAGTATTGTGAGCGTCCTTCTGGATGCCTTCTCTCAGGCGTGAGTGAAGTAAAATATGCGTAACTACTTAGCTTGATAGGCTGTAGGCATTTAGGCTGTGAGGTACCGCAGGAAGGGAACATCCGTGATCACATATCGAGCAACCAGGGAATTCCCCAAAGAAGAAATGTATTGTGGAAGCCGAGAAGGTCTTGGGCGCCCTGCTTCGATCAATGCGCGGATAGCGAAGGGTTCGGAAACTAATAGCCTTTAGCCTACAGCCTAAACAACCTGAACAGTTCTAAATATGCCTGCTAGAAAGGCTTCCGGAACAGACCACCGACCGAATATTCAAAGATGAAAAAATTTTCTATCACTCTGTCATTTTTCCTTTCGCGTATTGGAGGTAGGCCGCATGTTCAGGTTCCTATTCAAGAAACAACAAATGGTGGAAAAACTGATCGACAGCTATCTGGACAATTTCAGGATGACGCAGGAGTGCTTCACCGAAGCCATCAATATCTGCATTGATGAAGACTGTACGGGCGATTTCGATTTTATGACAGAACAGACCCATAAGTTCGAATCCAAGGCTGATGACATTCGCGAAGAGATCAAAAATCTGATGTACGGCAAGGCCCTATTGCCGGAGTCCCGGGGAGACATCATGGGGCTTCTGGAGACCATCGATATCATTCCGGGGATCTTTGAGTTGCTTTTGCACATGATCAGAACGGAAAAAATTGAGATTCCGGACTTTGTCGTGCCCGATGTGAAAGAACTCGTGAGCGTATCTCTCGCCAGTTGTGATCTCATGGTCCGGCAGATCGAAGCCCTGTTCAGAAGGAGTGAGGGGCTAAGAACCCTGGTCTCCACCATTGATCATAATGAAAGTCATTGTGACCACATCGAACGCCGGATTATTACCAATATCTTTGATTCCGAGCTCGAACCCTTCCAAAAGGTACTGCTCAAGGGGTGGATCGTAAGGATGGGAGATATTTCAGACCAGGCCGACAGGGTGTCCAAGAGGGCCAATATCATCAGCATGAAACGAACAATATAATGTTTTCATTACTCGGCGGTATTTTTTTAGGGTGGTCCCTGGGTGCGAATGATGCGTCCAACGTATTCGGCGCGGCCGTATCCTCCAAAATGATCAAGTTCTGGACGGCAGCCTTTCTCGCGGTCGCGTTTGTTCTCATTGGTGCCCTTTTTGAAGGTCAGGCAGGCATCGAGACCCTTAAAGGCCTAACCCATCTGACGCTTGAGCAGGCGGTTGTCAGTTCTATTGCGGCCGCCGTGACCGTAACCACCATGACGATCCTGGCCCTACCGGTCTCGACGTCCCAGGCCGTCGTGGGCGCCATCATCGGTATCGGCTTTCTAAACCGGGAAATCAATGTGCCCGGCCTCGGAAAAGTGGTCGCCTGTTGGCTGGGGACCCCGGTCGGCGGAATGGTTTTCGCTGTCATCGTTTACAAATTACTGGCATTTATTTATAACAGGGCACCCCTCAACCTCTTCAAGTCCGATCAACTGATAAGATTCGCGCTTATTGCTGCCGGTTCCTATGGGGCGTATACACTTGGGGCGAACAACGTGGCCAATGTGACGGCTGTTTTTGTGGGTGCCGGCAAGCTGGATTCCTTCGGTGCCTCTCTTATCGGCGGTCTCAGCATCGGCCTGGGAATATTGACCTTCAGCGGCCGTGTCATCGAGACCATCGGGAAAAGATTGTTGAAGGTGGATGCCTTTTCTGCCCTGGTAGTGGTTCTTGCAGAGGCCCTCACCGTGCATTTTTACACCTTCATGGGCGTACCGGTCTCGACGTCCCAGGCCGTCGTGGGCGCTGTTTTGGGTATCGGTATTATCAGGGGCATGAGGTCCGTTCGGGGGCGCACCCTGCTCAATGTCGTCCTTGCCTGGGTCCTCACCCCGGCTGTTGCGGCATGTATCGCTCTGGCTATCGATTTTTCGATTCATCTCCGGTATATCCCGCCACAATAAGAGAACGTTTTAAATCTTACCAAGGGGGACCATTTAATGGACTCTTCAGCAAGAAGAAACCTCCTGATTTCGATCTGCATCGTCATCCAATTAGCGGTCTTTTCAGGTTGTGCGGGCCTGGGAAAACGTTTGGAAACGCCCAAGGTCAACCTGGTCGATATTCGTGTGTTGGAAGTGAAGGCCCTTGAGAGCGTTTTTCAAATTGAGATCAGAGTGCTCAATCCGAATGATGTGCCCCTGGAAATAAAGGGCATCAACTGTGACCTGGAGGTCAATCATTTCACCCTGGCTTCGGGTGTATCCGACGCAAAAAGGACCATTCCTGCATACGGCACCGGCACTATTCCCATGAAGGTGTACTCTTCCGTGATCGATATGTTAAGAGGCATGCTGGGCCTTCGGGATCAGAAAAAACTTCACTACCGGCTCAAGGGCAAACTTCGGGTGGAAGGTGGTTTCATGATGCCTTCAGTCATTCCTTTTGAATCCAAGGGTGAATTTTCTTTTAAAGGGCTTTCCGAGACCGGTTGAGAGCCATTTCACCTCTCCGGGCAACCCATGTTTCGTTTTTCCCCGCATTTGTCAGGTGTCGCGCCTTGACATCCACGGGATCAGAATTAATTTTGCAGATACCAGGCTTGCTGCCTGTACCCCATATTGGCCCCTGGGTGATTTCTCCTGCCCGGGGGTTTTTTTGTCCCGACCAATGCACGATGTCAACCAATTTTATAAAATAAAATTGGTAACTGTTCAGGTTGTTTAGTCTGTATTCTCAAGGCTATTAGTTTCCGAACCCTTCGCTATCCGCGCATTGATCGAAGCAGGGCGCCCAAAACCTTCTCGGCTTCCACAATTTTTGATTCACAGCTAGAAATTTTACGTTCATAAGAATACCCTAGGCACTTTGACAAGCCAAGCTGGTAGTGCAACTCCCTTAAGGAGCCAAACGCGATTTCAAGAAATCGGAGATACTCGGCCTGACTCTCACGTGCGCACCCTTCAACGATGTTTGATGGAACTGAAACCGCCGCCCTTCCCATTTGGGAAATCAAGCTATACCTTTCTTCTTTGGGGAATTCCCTGGTTGCTCGATATGTGATCACGCATATTCCCTTCCTGCGGTACCTCACAGCCTAAATGCCTACAGCCTATCTAGCTGAGTAGTTACTAAAATTGTTCCCCTATGTTATGGTTGTGACTTCGTTGAACTCCATGATTCATGAAGCTGATTAGAAGAGTGGACCTATCGAAAGGTGAAACGCTAGACGGGAGGAGTAAGAGAGATGCAAAACATCGGCAGATTGACTCCAATCGGAGTTGTCCGATCCCCTTATAAGGAGCGCGGTGATGCCCCTTCTCAGGGTAAACACAAAAACGATGAGAGTGTTCTCGAAGTCTTCGAAAATTTTGAGCAGGCCCTTCTTGATATTGAAAAGTGCTCTCATCTCATCGTGCTATACTGGCAGGACAGGGGTAACAGGGGCGTGCTCCGGACAAAAACGCCCTGGGGTCCGGATATTCACGGTGTCTTTGCTACCCGTTCACCCGACAGGCCCAATCCCATAGGTCTTTGCGTCGTGGAACTCCTGAAGCGGGAAGGGCGTTTGCTCAGAGTGAAGGACATGGACGCCCTGGACGGTTCTCCCCTTTTAGACATCAAACCCTATTCTTCCGGCATTGATTCCGTGAAAGGCGTTACCATCGGCTGGCGAGGGGGGAGAGGCGTCGATCCCTGCGGAGATAATTCCGATTGATTTCGGGGTGTGCGATATGGTCCAGGTGCCCTTTGGTTCTTCTCCCCACGAGCGAATAGGCCTTCTGGACATCAGCTCGGCTGATGCGCTTTCCGAAAAGGAGAGGCCGCAGAGAGAGACTGACGGGGAAACGAAAATATCCGATCTTCATCTCTGGCGAGTGGCGCCTGGCTCTTATGCAGCCATCATCTCCCTTGTCACGAAAGAACACCGCATGCCGTGCTATTATAAGGATCGCCTCAAAGGCATCCGACTACTTCGTCATGTCACGGTCGAGATCCATCCGTGCTCTCAGGACTGTTGACATTGCCGTTTTCCGGAAGATATACTCCATGTTCCAGTCATAACCGACTCAGCAAAATCCCGGAAGAAGCGCAAGACATATAAGGAGGCTCAAATGGTATCCAAGAAAAATTATATCAACGAAGGTATCGAGAATGTGCGCAGCAAGGGAAGCCGTATGGTGGCCACAGGCACCCACATGATCCCTGCGGCATCCCTCATGAAGGCCACGGGCGTTATCCGTTCCCTGAAGGAACGGGAAAAACCTTTTGTCACCATCATCAATTCCTATACCAATCATATCCCGGGTCATGCCCACTTGGAAAAACTGGGCCATGTCCTCGAAAAGGAGTTGAAACGGCTGGGTTTCAATGTCTGGTACGCGAATATCGGTGCAGCGGTCTGTGACGGGATTGCCATGGGTCATTTCGGTATGAAGTATTCTCTGGCCAGCCGAGAACTCATTACGGATCAGATTGAGACGATCATCGGGGCCCATCCCTGTGACGGTTGGATCGGTCTGGGGAACTGCGATAAAATTGTGCCCGCTATGTACAATGCCATGGTCCGGCTCAATATCCCGTCGGTCTATGTCTCCGGAGGGCCCATGCTGGCCGGAAGGGATGGATCCGATCTGATATCAGTCTTTGAAGGGGTGGGACGCCAGGCCGTCGGCAACCTGTCATTGAAGGGGCTGGAGCGGTTGGCGAACCGGGCCTGCCCGGGCTGTGGATCCTGTTCCGGCATGTTTACGGCCAATTCCATGAACTGCCTGGGAGAGGTCGTGGGGTTTGCCCTTCCCGGAAACGGTACAGTGACGGCGGAAGTATGGGTCGATAAGAAAAAGACCAAGACCAAACTCAATCCGGCTCGGGTAACCCTGGTCAAGGAATCGGCCAGGACCCTGAAGAATTGTATTGACGACGGCATCCGTCCTCTGGACATCCTTAATACCGCCTCGATAGATAACGCCTTTATTTGTGATATGGCCATGGGGGGCTCTACCAATACGGTTCTTCACACACTGGCCCTTGCCTCGGAAGCCGGCATAAAATACAACCTCAAGAAATTGAATGCCCTATCGAAGAAGACGCCATGTATTTGCAAGGTCTCTCCTTCCCGCCTTGAGATCCATATGGAGGATGTGCATGCTGCCGGAGGCATTTCCGGCATCCTCAAGGAGATCGCCTCCAATGCCAAGTCCGGCCTCGATCTCAAGGCAAAGACCGTGACGGGCACCCTGAGGGATATGGTCGCAAAAGCCCCAAAACCTGACAAGGACGTGATTAGAACGGTGCGGAAACCCTTTAGCTCAACCGGAGGGTTGACCGTGCTTTTCGGAAACCTCGCTCCAAAGGGAGCAGTGGTCAAGACCGCCGGCGTCGATGCCGACATGATGGTCTTTGAGGGCCCGGCCGTCATCTTCGAATCCCAGGAAGAGGCCTTGGAGGGCATTCTGGAGGGCAAGGTGAAGAACGGCGATGTGGTCGTGATCCGCTACGAAGGGCCCAAAGGCGGTCCGGGTATGCAGGAGATGCTCAGTCCGACCGCGGCGCTGACAGGGGCGGGGATCAGAGCCGCCTTGATCACGGACGGACGGTTTTCGGGCGGCACGCGCGGCCTCTGCATTGGGCACATTTCACCCGAGGCGGCTGCAAGCGGTCCTATCGCTGTGATACGGAAAGGGGAACGGATCCGGATCGATGCCCATAAGGGAAAGATCGATCTGGCGGTGAAACAGACCGAGATCGATCGGCGTATCGGTCGACTCAAGCCCTTCAAATCCAAGGTTCAGCGGGGATGGCTTGCCAGGTACAGCAGCCATGTGACATCGGCCGATACCGGCGCTGTATTTGACATCTAAGCACAAATGGAGGGCTCTTTTGAAAGCACTGCTTTCCCGGATACTCGAACGCTGCAAAGCACATTTTGACGACATCACAACCATCCGCCGTGATATTCACATGTACCCCGAAGTAGGCTTCGAAGTTTACAGAACGGCGGATATTGTCGCGGCTGAACTGAGCAGACTGGGTCTGAAGGTGACAAGAGAGGTGGGAAAGACCGGAGTCGTGGGCGATCTCGATATTTCAGGTGTGGAAAAACGCATTGCTCTGCGGGCCGATATGGACGCCCTTCCCATGCAGGAACTCTCAGATGCACCCTACCGGTCGAAGGTCGAGGGCAAGGCCCACATGTGTGGGCACGATGTCCATACGGCAATCCTCTTGGGCACGGCAAGGGTCCTTGCCGAACTCGAGGACCTTTTGCAAACCAATGTCCGCCTGATTTTCCAGCCCAGTGAAGAGAACTGGCCCGGCGGGGCCCAGTCCATGATCGAGGACGGTGTTCTCGATGGGGTGGACGAGATTTACGGTCTTCATGCCTGGCCGGTATTTGAAGCCGGGCAGTTCGGCATCTGCCCCGGGGCCTATCTCGGTCAGGCCGATCATTTCGAGATCGAAATTACCGGCGTCGGCGGGCATGCCGCCATGCCGTCCTTTGCCATAGACCCGATCGTGATCGGCGCACAGTTCGTGACGGCCCTGCAATCCATCGTGTCGCGCAATGTGGATCCGCTTGAATCAGCCGTCGTATCCGTCACCCAGTTCAATGCCGGGACAACAAGCAATGTGATCCCTCCCGCCGTAAAGATGGTAGGTACGGTCCGCACGCTCGATAAAGAAGTCCAGAAAAAGGTTCAAGACAGGATGGAAAAACTGCTCTCCGGGCTCATCTCCGGGCAGGGAGCGACCTTCAACTTTTTTTATGGGGAAGGCTATCCCGTCACCTTCAACCATGAACCCTGTGTGGAAAGGGCCCTGTCGGTGGCACGGGCCGTTGCAGGAGAAGAACAGGTCATCTTCCCCCAATCGCCCATCCTGGGAGCAGAGGATTTCGGATATTACAGTCGGAAAATCCCGGCCTGTTTTTTCAATCTCGGATGCGGTAATCGGGCGAAGGGGATCACGAAGATGCTTCATGATCCCCGTTTTGACGTGGATGAATCGTGCATGATTTATGGTATGGCGATGGAGACCCTTCTGGCCCTTACGTTTCACCGTGAAAGTCGGCTCTAAGCCTTAGGGCCGTGTATAATTTTTCACAAATAGACTAAGGTTTTCAACCCTCTATTCTTCGAGTGCTCCTTGAACCGGCGAAATACCGGTAAGTTAAATCCTTTCCGGGGTTAAGCCGAGGCTGGGGCTTCCGGACTCGAATGCACTAAAGTTGCGATTCAATCGGCAGAAGACCCAGGAAACCGATACCGAAACGGCGCCAGAATCCGGTCTGGGGATCCGCGCTAAAGGTCCGCCGGTCGACGTTCTCCAGACCGTACTAGAGAATTTGTTCTTCTCCATTTTCATCCGTGTGCAGTTCGAGACGAAAGGCGAGTTGTCCGATGTTTTGATCGAACCACTCCCCCATCCCCTCTGCAATCTCCTTGGATGTCAGAACAACACCGATTTCGGTATTATGATAGACCGCCCGGGGATCGAGGTTCAGGGATCCGATAAAGATCTGTTCGCGATCGAAGACGAATGATTTGGCGTGAAGGCATAGGAGGCCGGCCGTTCAAAATTTTCCGGCAGTGTGGCGCAGCCAGTCATGAAGAATGGAATCAGGAAGGCCCATAGATAGAGGGAGTTGTGAAATAAGAAGACAGGTTTTGATCGTATCATTGGTGCATCCTCGGCCGAGTCACAGGGCATGAATACTTAGCCCGATACCTCACAAATTGGCGCTTTCTTCATAGAAACAAACCATATAATTAAAGGTTTTAAAAGTGGGTGGTTGCTGTTACTGGGTAGGACTTAACAAGATTTTTTGATTCGGATAAATATACTCGCCCTTGGCAATATTGTTCAGACGGCGCAGTTCATCGACCGAGACGCCGTATTCCTTTGAGATTGCCGATAGTGTGTCCCCGCGCTCAACCGTATGGTAACGAGCATTGTCTTTGCTCGGACTGCCTTTTCTCTTTTCGGCCCGGGCGAGTGTTCTGCGGAGTTCGGTTGATCCGGGATTGCTGACAGAGCGTTTCACAAAAATGTCCGCGGGTCTTACTTCCTTGCCGTAGTAAGCCCGGTTCCATTTGTCCCTCGTGGCGACGACGGCCCCCTCCAGAGAAACCCCGGCATAGGCCCCTTTGGTGCGTGTAAAGGAAAGGATGTCGGCCCGAACATTTGCTTTGACCCCTGAACCGACGGGCCCCAGTGCCGCCGATATGTCGCCCCCGAGTTTAAAGGATGATGTGTAGAGCTTTTCCAGTGCCCTTTGGGTCCTCACGAACATGATCGCCTCCGCCACCTCACCACCGATCTGGAGACCGAAAGTCACAGACCCGATGTTGTAGAAGGCGGGTTGGCTCCATTGCCCTGTTTTTTCATCCCGGAGGACCAGAATGCCGCTTCCCCCTGAGCCTCCTAAAACAAAGCCGGCTTTCAATAAACTTGGGATGATGATCAGTCCTTTGGCTCGATGGAGATTTTCATGCAACCAGGACAGGTTCGCGTCCAGCATGAAACTCTGAAACGTCGCACGTGACTTGTCTACGAGTACCTGCTGCTTCACGGGTTCTTCGGCTGTTGCGGGTACGGCCCACAGGGCAAGTATACCCACTAACAGGGCGGCCGTCAGACCTATGATTTGTTTTTGAAAGATTTTTTGCCCGGTTTTCATGATTTCCTCCTTTTTGCAGTTGAAAAGGTGAGACGTTGGTTTCTGAAATACTTCTTCAGAAGATGCCTTTGCGGGAATAATCAGGCAGAGGAAGCAGTGGGGGGGGTGAGGCATGGGATCGTTAGATTACAATTGAATCGCCTTCAGGACCAGGGCGTGTTTTACAGTTTTTTCGGGAAGATGCACTTAAAGGATATCGATTCTCCGCCTATCAATTCTACGGTTTAAAATCGACGGATCAAATAAGGCGAATACCTTATTTTTCATCAATGCGAACCCTATTTTCTTGTATGAGTTGAGCCATTTGAAAAAAATGAAGGTTCTTGGTCATGACCCATCCATCGTTGAATGCCTTTTTAATCGTTAAACAGCTTTTTCCCCAAGTGTTCTGCTTATATTGCAATAAGGCGCCCCCCATCCGGAAGATCCTTTTTATCATATCCGAATTCCGTGAGCATCCGGCGAGTCATCTTTGTATTGTATTTCCACCCCATCTTTTTCCATCGAAATTGCGTGGCTACCTGATAGTCCACGACCGGAGAGAGAACGCCCATGGCCAGAAAATTGGGCTGATGACTGGGGTTCCCGCCGGGGCCGCCCTTGCCGGCCCAAAGTGCATCCACCAGGCAGAGTTGCTGTCGAGGGTAGAGGACCTTTCCGGACTTGGAATCCATGGGGCCGAGGATCTCGGAGGTTTTATTGATGGCCAGGAGATAGTCGGAGCTTCCTGATCTATGCCCGGGGCCCGGGGAAAAGGTCCCGAAGTGGTTTTTCATGGTCATGGTGAAACCGCCGAATTTCGTGCTGTGTCCCTTGCACATGGAGATGTTGACCAGGATGTCCACGTCGCCCCTTACCAGCGGTCTGACACATTCTGATTTTTCCTCCCCGTTCCGCCAGGGTCCGGGTATAGGGGTCGATTCAGAACTCCCGCCCCAGCGGTCTTCAATCCGGGATCCTTCGGGCAGACCTGAGAAGGGCGTGCTTTTGTGCATGTTTCGACCGTGGCAGGCGTCGTAGATGTGGATGTTGTGGCCCTTGACGCCCAGAATTCCGGTCAGGGCATGGCAGACCCCGGCCATGACGGGGCTCCTTGTGTGCTGCCGGGCAATGTGGTTGGTCTTGACGGCAACGAGGACCTCGGACCAGGGCTTTCGGGGAGGTTTGACGAAAATCGTTTTCCATGCCTGTTCCGGGTCCTGCGTCTGGGAGAGGGCACAGGCGAGTCGGTCCAGATTTTCCCGGATCACGTCATTGACCACCAGTTCCTCCTGTCTGGCCCAGTCTATGGCGGTTTCCCGGGCCCTCGTCATGGCGGGATCGGTCACGCTTACGACCCGGAGGTTATCCACATTAGGGTGGGTGACCGTTCCCGGTGTCCAGGCCGCAGAGGTCTTGCGTATAAGGATCGTGGGGCAGGCGGTCAAGACCGCGCCCATGACGGCCGCATTTTTTACGAATCGCCTTCTGGATATTTCTCCCATGGTGGCTCCTTTTTTAAATAAATCATTCTTTGATTAAAAAACTCCGGGGCGGAAAGGGAAAAAAGAGAGGGGAATAACAAATCTTATTCTCCCAAGATAACATGGATCTCATGATTGTCAAAACATACATCGCGAATCCCCAAACCCACCGGCCGATTCGCAATGCATGCCTAAGATCAGGATATTGGAGGGAATTCCTGATCACCAGCAAGGTGTTAGATGCAAGGCGCCGAGGAGTGACGACTGAGTCGTATGACCAATACGTCACAAGGAGGAACGACCGAAGGCAACGCAGCAGATGACGCCTTGATGGTTGATCAGGGATCATTTGATGATTATAACCTTTTGTGCTAATGTCCTCTATCCACGGCCCAAAGACCTGCCGGGAAGGCGTGTCCCCCTTGACCAAATTGGCGCAGTATCCTGAACTCGTGACTCTTCCGGTCTTTCCTCCTCTTGGTTCTGTTCCAAAATGGTGCCCAGAAAGGAGTTGAAAAAATATGGCTACCAAAACAAAAACAGAAACCGTGGCCCAGGCCTATCTCGAGTTGCTCTCCCTGAGGGGCATCGATTATTTTTTCGGCAATGCGGGAACGGATTTTGCCGGGATTGTGGATGCCTTTGCCCTCCGGGAGACCCAGGGGAAAAAGCGTCCCGTACCCCTTGGTATTCCCCACGAAATCCCTCTGGTGAGTATGGCCCACGGCTATTACCTGGCCACCGGAAGGCCCCAGGCCGCCATGGTTCACGTGGGTGTAGGGACGGCCAACAGCCTTGGAGGGATTATGGCCGCCTATCGATCAAGAATCCCCATACTTTTCAGCGCCGGGCGTACCCCGATTACCGAAGCGGGCCATCCGGCCTCGCGAAGCGGGTTCATCCACTGGGCGCAGGAGTCCTTTGATCAGGCCGGGATTCTGAGAGAATATGTCAAATGGGATTATGAATTGAGGCTTCCGAACCAACTGGAGACGGTCGTGGACAGGGCCCTGACCCTGGCCACGTCGGAGCCTTGCGGTCCGGTCTACCTGACACTCCCCCGGGAAGTGCTGTCAGCAACCCATGAGGGCGGGAGCTTCGAGTCCGAATCGAGATTTGATTTGCCCACCTTTTATCCCGATCCGGTCAAGGTCGAAGAGGCCGCGAGGCTCTTGAAAGCGGCCCGATTTCCTTTGATCATCACGTCATCCACAGGAAAGACTTCGGCCGGGGTGCAGGCCCTTGTGGATCTTGCGGAGAAAGGGGCGATCGGAGTCGTCTCTTTTTTTCCCGAATACATGAATTTTCCCACAAACCATCCCTGCCACCTCGGCTTTTCGCCCGACACGTACTTCTCGGAAGCAGACGTGGTGCTCGTCGTCGATAGCGACGTCCCCTGGTACCCCAACAAGACCATACCCCGAAAGTCGGCCGCCATCATCCAGGCGGGTATCGATCCCCTATACAGCCGGTATCCCATCAGGAGTTTTCCCTCCGATCTCACACTTCAAGGGGACTCCGCCCTGATTCTCTCGGCCATAAGCAAAGCCATTGATGAATTAGGACCCGAAGAAGATCGGCTTGCATCGAGACGAAAACGGCTGAGAGAAATTCATGATGGGGTGGTCAAAAATTGGAACGAGGATGCCTCGAAAGGGGCTTCCAAAGACCCCATCGATTTTAACTGGGTTTCTTACAATGTGAACCAGGTGCTCCAGGAGAACTCCGTGGTGGTCAATGAATACGATAATTGCATGAAACCCTTTATGGGTCAGGGACCCGGGAATTATTTTTGTTCTCCCCACGCGGGGTATCTTGGATGGGGTGTGGGTGCGGCCCTGGGCATAAAGCTGGGTCTTCCCGAGAAGGATGTGATTGCCACCGTGGGAGACGGGAGTTACATGTTCGCCGTACCCAGTGCCTGTCATTTTGTGTCAAACGCTTACCAACTTCCCATTCTGGTCATCGTTTACAACAACCAGTGTTGGGGTGCCGTAAAGCGCGCAACCCGAGCTATTTATCCGGACGGCTGGGCCGCAGGAACCAATAATTTCCCGATGAGCGATCTCAAGCCCACGGCAGGTTATGAGAAAATTTGCGAGGCCTTCGGGGGGTATGGAGAAAGAGTCGAACATCCCGACCAGGTCAGGCCGGCACTGGAGCGTGCCCTTCATGCTGTGAGGGTGGAAAAGCGCCAGGCTGTGCTGAATGTGATCGGTGGCGCACCCTAGTTTTTCAAGATGTTAAATTATCACACAAAATGCATAAGAGTCTGTGGCAATAACAGGGGGACTATCAGGGGATTTGCGTATATTGCTGGTCGAAGATGATCTGAAAATTGCCTCGTTCATCTTGAAGGGGCTGAAGGCGGCAGGCTTTGCCGTACGGGAAGTGACGATTACCTGACCAAACCCTTGCCTTTTCAGATTTTCTTGCGCGGGTGCAGGCCCTGATCCGGAGGGCGAGCGATGCGTCGGAACCGACAAGACTGACCGTAGCCGATCTAACCATGAATCTCCTCACCCGGGAGGTGATGAGAGGGGGGCAGGTAGATTGCTTCAGCTTTTTGAATATGCTTGACCCTCTAGCCTAACTTTACGTTTTAAGGATAGTCGTTAGTCGAATCCTCTGACAACATTCTGTTTTCGGGGGATTTTTTACGACTGAATGCGTATTACCCAACGCTTTGGGCTTTTGGACCTCATCAACGATGTCGTCCCCAAGCGAGATCAAGGGCCTTCAGTGGGCCACTACATCCTTTTGACTGCACTGAACCGAGCCTTGGATCCTTGCAGTGAGTTGGCTATCGGTGACTGGTATGAACAAACCATTCTCAAGCGGCTGTGGCGATTCCCAAAGTCTGCGTTTTCTTCCCAGCGATTCTGGGATCACATGGATCGGATCAGTTCGGATGCCATCACGCA
>Ga0272441_10000242_pt1 | contig 125616 bp, 118 predicted proteins | sample SSMProp6N_FD_193582 | JGI IMG/M metagenome (GOLD analysis project Ga0272441, IMG submission 193582) | Marine sediment archaeal communities from Little Sippewissett salt marsh, Falmouth, MA, United States - SSM-Prop-6N | ecosystem: Environmental > Aquatic > Marine > Wetlands > Sediment ...
TTATTAAATAATGAGGTGAATTTATGATGGATTTAAACACAAAAATAAAAAGAATGGACGGAATTATAGAAACAGAAGTTGATGGAAACAAAGTACTCATGAGCATAGAAAATGGTAAGTATTATGGCCTTAATGAAGTTGCCACTTCAATATGGAAAAAAACGGAAAACACTATTGCTGTCGAAAATCTTATAAATCAATTACTTGAAGAATATGATGTTGACAGTGAGAAATGTACTGCACAGGTCTCAAAATATATTTATGATTTAAAAGAAAATTCTTTGATATCAATATTGTGAAAAAGGAGGTGAATCAATGAATATCAAAAAAAATTGGAAAGACCCAACTATAGAAGTTATCTGTGTAGTCAGTAACACTAAAGCTGGTGTGTCAGGACCACTAAACGATGGTGATAATACAGTAAGTGGAAATCCTTCTTAACAAAACGAAAACTCTCTTAAATTTTTATAATCTTATCCCACAATTTTGAGTTAAAAACTATAATTGTGGGAAAGGTTATTGATTAGTTTTGGATTAAAAATATCTATATAATAAGTTATAACAAGTTCATAATTTCAATAATTTTCTTAGTTAATTTTTCAGCTCCGCTGCTATTCAAATGTTGCCCGTCATAAAAGTCATCATATCCAAAATTATCACTTTTAAAAAGATTTATATAAATACAATTTTGATACAGTTCTGCAAATTGATTTAATGTTTTTTCCATCAATTCGTATTGACTGATTAAAACTCCATTATAATAATTTTCAGGAACTGGTGGCGTAAAAAAAATAATTTTTACATTTTTCGACTCTAGTAATTTTATTATATTTTCTAAGATTTTTATATTATACTCAAAACATTCCATTTTATTTTTCTTATTACGCCCTTTAACTATATCAGTTGCCAGTTCTTTCTTTTTCCATTCCGGAAAGTCAGGCATATTTTTAATAAAGCCCGTAGGGGAAGTAATATTGTCATATATTCCTAAATGATAATAGTTAAATAATTTTTCTAAGTTGTCTGATAAAGAATTATTCAGTATCTCCGATGAATAAAACAGACCGTTTGGAATATCCAGTTTACTATAAATATTATATTTCAACATATATCCATTTTTATTTTGGAACATATTATAGTACAACGATAGATATGAAATTGGAATAATCAGGTATTTCAATTCACTAATTTTATCGATGTGCTTGTTCAAAATCAAATAATCGATATCCAAAGATTGACCATTATATGCAGAATTATAACAAGTCAAATCAAAAAGTTCCGGAATAATCCCATAAAATGACTGAGAATTACCTAAAACAAGTACTTCAATTTCAGAAGAATTTTTTTCAAGATATTCTGCTTTTATCTTATAATCGTTTGGTATACCTCTCAAAAGTATCTCCGCTATTATGCAAAAAATAAAAATAGGCATTAAAAATAGTATTATTTTCTTTATAAACTTCCCCATATTCTCCCCTAAAACTGAAAATATACAAATTGCTGACTTTGAGTCGTGAATAAGAATAAACAGAGAATCAGCAAATAATAAAATGACCATCTTAATATTCGCGGCCAATTATTTCCGATTCTCTCAATCGGATAATTACATTCTCTTCCAAACCACTCTATTACAATAAAAACCGCTATAAACAACAATCCCTTTTTATATACATCGGGAATCGAAAACAAAGTTCTTGAGAAAATTATCGATATATACTTGTACGCATCATACACGGTTTCAGACCTGAAAAATATCACGGCAAAAGTAAAAAGTGAAAAAGTCGAAAGCATACCGGATAATTCTCCTGCAGATGGTAACAGTCTTCCTTTTGCCACTATTTTTGTCGTTCTTTTCCTCTTTTTTATTAATATGTATGGTAATGAGAAAAGCGCATTCAGTCCTCCCCATATTATAAAAGTCCAATTAGCTCCATGCCATAATCCACTCAATATGTATATTATGAAAATATTTCTGACTAACAGTTTTTTATTTTTTCTGGTTGATCCCAATGGGATAAATACATAATCTCTGAACCACGTTGTGAGTGAAATATGCCATCTTCTCCACCATTCTGACATGTCACGGGAAAAATATGGATAATCGAAATTCTTCATCAATTTAAAACCAAATAATTTTGAAGTACCTATAGCAATATCCGAATATCCCGAAAAATCAGCATATACCTGTATGGTAAAAAATACCGCGCCAAATACCAAACTGCTACCTGAATATTCAGAATAGTTATTAAATACTTTGTCTACATATATTGCGCATTGATCTGCTAATATCATCTTTTTAAGAAAACCCCATAACATTTGTTTTAAACCGTCAACTGCTAGTTCATATTCAAACTCTCTTTTTTTATAAAACTGCGGAAGAAGATTTTTTGCCCTCTCTATAGGGCCTGCAACTAATTGAGGAAAAAAACTCACGAAGGCGGCAAATGCTATAAAGTCTTTAGTGGGAGTGAATTTCTTTTTATACACATCGATGGAATAGCTTAAGGTCTGAAGCGTATAAAAACTTATTCCAACCGGAAGTATTATGTTCATAGTACTTATATTTAAAGAAATCCCGAAAAATGAAGAAAAACTCATAAAACTCCCTATAAAGAAATCAAAATACTTGAAAAAGCCTAAAATACCCAGATTGATACCTAAACTTGTAAAAAGTAATATCTTTCTTATTTTTTTTTCTTCACATTTTGCCAGACCTATACCGATAAAATAATCAACCAGGGTACTGATAAATATTAGTGACAGAAATCTCCAATCCCACCACCCGTAAAATATATAGCTGACTATTACGAGAAATAGATTTTGATACTTGATATTTAATTTCGATATACTCCAATAAATTATAAATACTATAGGTAAAAACACTGCAAAAACCATGGAATTAAACAACACTATTATTACCAACCTTTTTTACAATAAAAATATTAGCTAAAGAGCGATTTATAATCAAATCATATTTTGACCCTAAAAAATCAAATGGGATATCCTTAATATCACTTTATTACTCTAAATGTATAAAGAAATTCTCATTAGAGAAAATCCCCAGGAAATAAGAATATCTTTTTTTCAATACTTCAGAAAGTTTAATCATATTGCCTATGTTTTACTCTGCCTCATAAAATATAGTTTCAATCAGAATGATCAAAATCGCTTTATTATATAATACGTAGAATCAAAAATATTAACTTTATTATAAAAATAGCTTTAAAAGTATTATATTCAAGTTTATTAAAGTATTTCGCCTTATTTTTTTAACAATAGCACCATTAAGCAAATTTTATTTCCATGTTTTTAAAGATTTATTCCAATATCTATTGTTTGTTTTTATGTTAAAATCATAAAGGGAATTCTATTTTCTTTACTGGTTGTACCTTAAAATTCCCTTTATTTGATATATTTTCATTCTCTTTGAATTAGATTTTAGTTTTTTCATAGAGTGTTTACAGCTACTATTAGCCATTTGAGCTGAACCCATTTTAATTACCGGAAGTGATTAAGATATTCTCTAATGAATTAAATTTGTTGTCGCAGCTATGTTTAAAAAATAAAAATATAGACGATAATTTTTCTCGGAATATAGATTGGAGAAAATTTTTATCTCATGCAAAAAAACATCGAGTAGAAACTCTGGTATATGAAAATCTGAAAAAACATCCAGAGATTGAAGTTGAAGAAAAAGTTCTCTCCGAGCTTAAAGTGCTTGCTGAGAAGAAAACATTTGAAAGCCTGAAAGGCACGGCTGAACTTATCAAGGTTATGAAATTATTCAAAGATAACGATATTCAGGCTATTTCAGTGAAGGGGCCTGCACTTGCCGATGAAGTATATGACAGCATCTCTTTACGAACTTCACATGACCTTGATATTTTCATAAACCCAGCTCAATTCGAGAAAACAATAGACTTGCTTATCTCAAATGGATATAAAAATCTTGAGAAATTTGATGTGATAGATGCGGATATGAAAAAGATGATTCTTTCAAACAACCATCACCTGGCTTTCAAAAGCAATTCCGGGGTACTCATTGAATTACATCATCGCCTTCATTCAAAAGAAGTTTTAAGCAAGGATTTCTCTCTTGACTTCGAGGAATTGTGGAAAAATCGCCGGGAATATTCCCTTCAGGGCAATGCTGTAAACATCTTGGGATTTGGAGACAATTTACTATTTTTGATATATCATGGTTCAAAACATGCATGGTTCAGGTTGAAATGGATTATCGATATTTACTATATTGCCCTTAAAAATGATATGACCTGGAATTCTATTATGGATAAGTTTGATAAAAAAGGGTCACTCCATATACTTGGACAAACTGTACTGCTTATAAACTCACTTTTTGATTTCAAAATTCCCGAAGAATTAAAAAACATATCCGAAAATTCCTCACTAGCAAAAAAACTGCATGATATCGCAATGATACTCATTGAAGAAAGCGACGAAAATCAATTTGAAACGGGAAAAAGAGGGTATTTCATTTATAAGAAATATAAGTTCCTTATAACCAGAGGATTCACTTTTAAAATCAAACACATAATACATGTTATCAAACCAAAACCTGTTGATTTCGAATCTGTCAGATTACCTAAGAAACTCTATTTCCTTTATTATATTTACAGACCCTTTCACAAGGCAATAAGAGTTATTCGAAAACAAAAATAAACTCAAATTTTAAATAAATTTTTTATATGAGTAATGTTTACAAAGCAATAACCATGAATACTCATTCACAGTTATGAGTATCGTACAGATATTTCATCTAAAACTTATTGAATTTCATAGATACAAATATTTTAATGTTCATGATCTGTTTCAGATATGATGCCATACCCTCCACTCGGATGATCCTGGAATATCGTGTTATGCGGGGGAAAGAATGTGAAAAAAGCCATTAAAATCCCGATCATCACAATCGCCACAACAGAAGAGAAATTCACAAATCCGTTGGAGTTGACTTCTTTCATAATTTTATAATCAACAAACAATGCAACTATTATTACAATCACAGTGATAACTATATCTTTGACGAAGTTTCCCGGAAAAAATATTTCAAGTAAATAGAATAATCCTAAAATCATAATTATCATGAAAAAACATGTCCACGATTTTGCCACGAAAAAACCCGAGAAATCTTTACCAATGAAAAACCATTCAATTACCGAAAATATCAAAAATGGATAAAAGAACAGTTTCATATGTTCCCAGACACTTTCATTAACTGGAAAAAAAGCTGCCCCAATTAAATTCCTGCCTGTAAGTTCAAACATAAAATGCCATAAAGACCCAAAAAGAAGTAAAAATATCATTCCTCCGATTTGCCATTTCAAGAGTTTGTCCATACTTCCACCCCTTTCATTTTTTTACACTTTATGTATTATTCAATATACATCCATTTCAACAGGATCGCCGAAATATCTGTTTCCAGCATAATCAACAAGACAGTATGCATAAACGTATGTTCCTTCGGGTAAATCTAAAAAATCTATACTAAACGGAGCTTCCACTTCATAATCATACAATGTTATGAAATCCGATTCTCCGGTTTCATAATCATAATATTCATACAAAGGGCTGATAACATCTCCCTCTTTTATTGTTGTGTATCCACGATCAAAAAGTCCGGTCTGTTCATCCGCAAAATTCCTCGCTCCAAGAATTTTTGGCTGTTCACTTTCATCATCGTACAAGACAAAAATGTTTACTCCCTTATCATTTAGATATGCCGGGATAGCATACAAATCATAATCATCATTTTTATCCATCGCATACATTGGAACTGGAAAATCACCTATCATTTCCCATCCATACCAGAATTCAGCCGAAACAACTCCAAACTCATCATCAACATCATAATCGTATTCATTTCCAAGCCATAATATAAATTCTCCTCCCTCTTCCCATTCCTTAACTATACCGACAGAATAATATATTTCAGAAATATATTCAAAGGCTTCAGGGTCGATTATCAAATCAAAAAACTCATCATCACTCTCCACATAAGAATTTAAAATATAGTCATCAAGTGTGGGAAGTGTTGAAAGATAATCAGTATATTTCTCTATAAAAGTCTTATACTCGGTTGAGAAATCTAAATCCATGTATGATTGAACAATCTCTTCTGTCATTTCCTGTGTGTTTCTTTCAGGAAGATAAATAGATATACCGTTAGAATCTCTTTTCAAATCACCTTTTTCATTGTATAAAACTGCTTTCTTGACAGAATTTATAACCTGATCTACATCCGCATCATTTTCAAATTCAGTTATAAAATCAACTATATCCACAAGATCAGAACTCTCTCCGACTACCATCTTCCCATAACTTTCGGCCTGTTTTCTCTTTTCTATGATAGAAATCAATTCTTTATCGGTGAGTTTTCTATCGTTTATAACCCTGAAAAATTTGTCTATGGCCTCTATTAAAACATCAATCTCTTCGAGTTTGATAACCGATATAGTTATTTCTTCCTCATCTTTACTTTTACATTCTTTCACAAAACCATCCACGATTTTTTTCGAAAGAATCTCAGTAGATATATCTCTGTTTTCTGCAATCGGGTTTAAAAGATATGTATAATCCCATCCGAAAGCAGGTTCGAGTTCTTCAGATGCTATTAGATATTTTCCATATTCCTTCAGTGAATTTGCCGTTTCAACTGATCCCATAAGGCATGCATCGAACGCTATGATGTCAAAATAAGCCTCATTTTTGAAAAGTGCAGAATTGATTTCATTGAGTGTTAGCATTGAATCTTCAAAAATCTCATCTCCTCCGAACCCGTATATGGGACCACTGCCATGATTCCAGAATATTAAAACATATCTGTTTGCAGGAAAATTCTCGAATCCATAATCAAGAAAATCAGAAAAAGTGCTCGTTTCACCCGTATCTTTTTCACCTAATTCTTCAAGAAGTACAAGATCATTGTCTTCAACACTCCATCTTTGTACATCTTCAATCCCTTCCATATACCATTCAAGAGTACCTCCCGTTTGAATGTAAACGTTATAATCCCCACTTTCCGAGCTTATTATCTCCTCAATATCATCCGTTGCACTTCCTCCTTCGGATTCAAGATCGGATCCAACCATATAAATCATTATTGTAAATTCTTTTTTTGTAACTGAAAAACCGGTCATAAAAATACCAAGAATCAAAATTAAACAGAAGATTTTTCTCATGATTTCGCCTCCATATGCTTTGATAAGGTATTTAAGATATATTTTATTAATTATAAGTCTTTATTTTTTGTATTTTTTAAATCAGACAATTAAAATACTTTATGATACTTCCAGATACGAAATAGTAAATTTTTTTATATCCACAATTAAGAATGTTATTCGTTTGAACTTAACTGTTTAAACATATATAAAATTCACTGACAGAATCAATAACAAGTTTTAAACATTTCGCTATAAATAACTATAAACAAACATTTATACCCAAAATAATAATTAATTTCGTATATAGAAAGTTTGCTATAAAATTATAGTAAGAATTGAATATTCAGTACTTTGATATTTCTTTTTTTATACTGCCAATTATTTCATTCAGTCTTGATATCTCTTTTTTTAATTTTTTTATTTCTATAACATAATCATTTTCATTTAAATATTTATCCCTTTCTTTAACATCTGATAAACCTAAAAGATAATCGGAAGAAACATCAAAATACCTGCACACTTTAATTATTATTTCGGGATGAGGAATTCTTTTTCCTGAAAAATACATAGACAATGTAGATGGGGAAATATCGAGTTTTTCTGCCATTTCTTTGAGGGTTTTATCTGCCATTAGCTCTTTCAATCGCTCAATAAGTATTTCCATATAATTCTTCTCCTGAAGACATTTGTTCACTATAGTGTTTTGATATATTGACTTTAGTGATTTCAAATGATATAATCCTTTATAATTTATATACTCTTTAACAAAACGATACTATTTACGTAAAAAAATTCTGTAATCCTTATAATTAAAAATGCATATAATAAATTTATTAGTCGTAGCTTTTCAGAATGAAATAACAAATAAATTAATACAAACAAAAGAATATTTTTTACTGTTTTTACCTGATAGGAAATATAATCTATTTTAAATCAGATATTTTTTCTATTAATTATACTTTATTGCATGGGATACTAATGTTACGGTATTCTGTATTATTTTTTATGTCAGGGTGATTCTTTGCCTTTAAAAGAATTTGAAGTAAAAAGGTTTATGGCCATACTTAAAATTTTAAGAGATAGATGTAAAAGGAACAATAGATTATTTAATGAAGAAGCAATAGTTTTTTACCTTGAAATGTATGGATATAAATCAAGAGTATACAAGTTAGAAAAGGAAAAATGTTTCGAAATATGGATTTGTAAGAGTCCGAATAACCATTTTTCTTATCTTGGAAAGATATATTCAAAGTATTGATTCGGATAAGAAAACAATTTGGTGTATATTCATTGCCTTTGATATATAAAAAATGGACTTTGATGACTTGCCGGTTTTTATTTCTTTTTCATAACTTATCGTAAAGCTTAACTAATTCTTCTAACGTATTAGCTTGTCCAATAAAGGTATTTTATAAAAGTTTCAACTTGTCATTCTTACAACATACCTGTTTTATGGTATGTTGTAAAGATCTCATATTTTGATTTTTACTATTTGTAGCGCTTACAAATCATACCCCTTATGAAAAATTTCATTTTTCATAAGGGTAGTTTTCCAACGTGAAAACTACCCCTGTTAAAGACGCTTTCGATTCTGAATGATATCAGTAACTTCCTACACTGATTTTTTAATTTATTGAAAGGTCTATAAAGTGTTTCTATATATGTATCTTTATGAAAAACATACACGAATTATACGTATCTAGAAAATAATAATCTTATTCAATAAATTCCCTTAGCTTTTCAGAGACTTCTTTAGCATGATTGGCTACTTTTACTTTTTTCCATGCGTATTTTAAAGTCCCCTGATTATCGAATATGAATGTGGATCTGTTTATACCTCCTGTTGATTTTAAAGCGTCCATTTTCTTCGCCAGACTTTTATCCATATCGCTTAACAGCTGTACTTTTAAATCATATTTATTTCTGAATTTCTTCATAGTTTCCGGTTTATCCGCAGAAATCCCTACCCAGTTTATATCTGCAACTTCAATATTGATATCCGATAAAATATTTTTGTCCGCTATTTCTGATTCGGAATTATCATTTTCTGAAACAGAAAAACTCGTATTCAATTCTATTCTTAAATTATCCTCATCTGAAAAAGCAATACATTCTTTAGTACACCCCGGAGTCAATGCTTTCGGGAAAAAGAATAAAACCGTATATTTTCCCAGTAAGTCTTTTTCAGTTATTACTTCATTGTCGTCGTTGCTAAGTTTAAAGTTGTAAATTTTATCTCCAATTTCCATTTTCTTCCTCCTTTCGTTTTTTAACAAGACGAAATTTGATACAAACAATCTCATTTAAATAGTACAACATCTATTTTAAATTTTATATGATAATATTTTTTTGCTTATAAGTGTATAATAGTTTATATATGATATTGATATATAACAGAAAACAAAGAATAAAACAAATAAAATTTTTCTAGCTACAGTTACTACAATTATAAATATTCCATAATGTTTTTCGTCTATAACATCATAAACAAAATTTCAGGAGGTGTTTTTCAGAATGGAAAACAGAATACCGTTGTTAGGTGAGGAATTTCCAAATTTAAAGGTTAAAACGACACAAGGTGTAAAAAACCTCCCAGAAGATTATAAGGGAAAATGGTTTGTACTGTTCAGCCATCCTGCAGACTTCACACCCGTATGTACTACTGAATTCGTAGGTTTTGCGAAAAAAGCAGAGGAGTTTTCAAAATTAAACACCGAATTGATAGGTCTTTCAATTGACCAGGTTTTTTCCCATATCAAGTGGATAGAATGGATAAAAGACAATCTTGATGTTGATATTCCCTTCCCGGTTATTGCAGATGATATGGGAGAAGTTGCAAAAAATCTTGGTATGGTTTCCCTTGCAAAAGGAACAAACACGGTACGCGCAATTTTCATAGTTGATGACAAGGGAAAAATCAGGCTCATTATGTATTACCCTCAGGAAGTGGGCAGGAGCATTGATGAAGTCTTGAGAACGGTAAAAGCACTTCAGGTATCTGACAAAAACAAGGTTGCCATGCCTGAAAACTGGCCCAATAACGGAATCATAGGAGATAAAGTCATCATTCCACCTGCAGCTGATGTTGCTACAGCAAAAGAAGTCAGGGATAAAGGTGAGGGGTTCGACTGGTGGTTTAAATTTAAAACCCTCGTGTAATTTATAATAAAGCATATTGAAGGGGTGATATTTCATCCCTTTTTCTTTTTTATAAGTTTCTCACTTTCATCTGAAAATTTAAAGCGTAGTTCAATTGTCCCTGATTAATGAGATTTAAAAGCAGAAGCACTTCTCCCAGTTTGTTTCCATGTCTGGTTTGAATGGCTAAAGCACGATCCAAATCATATTTCTCAAGATATTCGAGAATCATCAAAACTTCTCCAAGCTTGGTATCTTCGGAAATAAACTTAACTCTTTTGTTGCATATAGGACAAATATCACTTTCTAAAAAATCATATGAGGAACTCGAATAAGATATTCCACCGCAATTTATACACAAAAAAGAATACACATTTCCTCCCAGTTATTTGGTTTATCTTAATGAATTATTCTATAATAAGTTTATGCTTTAAATATTTCCTTAGAAAAAAACAAAATAAAATAATTATAAAATAATAATAAAAGAGTTGTTTTTTATTATCAAAAAGATGTTTTGAATAATTTCTTTTTTGATAAAATATAAATAAGTATAAATCTATATTCATTATACAGTTTCTTTCAACTTATCTTCTATTGGGGAATAGGGTAATAAGGGAGAGAAAGATGAAAAAAATCACTATAAAAAAGGGGCATGCAAAAAAATTTTTGTGTATGTATAACGGTCTTTCGGGAAAGAGATTTAAGAGCGGAAAAACCGGTATTATGGAATATATAAAAAAGGCTGGTTGTATTCAGTTCGATCCTTTGAATATGGTTGGCAACAATCAGGACCTTGTACTTCAGTCGAGAATAAAAAACTACAATATAAAAATGCTGCGCGATCTGCTATACAAAGACAGAAAACTGGTAGATTACTGGGATAAAAATATGTCGATATTTTCTGTTGAGGACTGGCCTTATTTTGACAGAAACAGAAACAGGTTCCGTAATTCTCTTGTGAAGGATTCAAAATCCATATATAAAATACTTCCCGAAATTAGAAAGATAATATCAGAAAAAGGATCAGTATCTTCCCTTGACCTTGAATTCAACGAAAAAGTAGACTGGTGGTGGGCTCCGACAAAAATAAGCAGAGCAGCCCTTGAAAGCATGTATTTCTGGGGAGAATTAATAGTTCATAACAAAATCAATACCAGAAAATATTATGATTTTTCACATAAACATATAGATAAAAAAATACTCAACGAAAAAGACCCGAATGAAGAAGATGTCAATTATTACGAGTGGTATGTTCTGAGGAGGATATCTTCAATTGGAATACTATGGAACAGGGCGGGAGATGCCTGGCTTGGTATTCACGGTTTAAAAAGTGCTGATAGAAACAAGGCATTCAAAAGTCTCAGGGAAAAAAATAAAATTATCGAAGTAGAAATAGAAAATATAAACTTTCCTTTTTACATAAATAACGAAAGTCTTGAATTGCTGGAAGATGTTCTTAGTAAACAAAGTGCAACAGAACGAGTTTCTTTCATCGCACCATTAGACAACATGATCTGGGATAGAAAACTTATTAGGGAAATATTCGATTTTGAATACGTATGGGAAGTATATAAACCGGCAAAAATTCGCCAATATGGATATTACATACTACCAATTCTATTCGGAAAAGATTTTGTCGCTAGATTTGAACCCGTAAGGGATAAAAAAACTTCTTCTCTGATCATAAAAAACTGGTGGTGGGAAGAAGGACTCAACAGATTGCTTCCAAAAAGATTTGAGAAATTCAAATGCGAATTTTCTAAATCACTCAAAAGTTTTATGAATTATCTTGAAGTAGATAATCTGATCGTAGAAAACAAACTCAAAACGGAGAAAGAATTAAAATGGCTCGAATTGCAATAAAAAAGGTATTATAGTTTGCAAAACTAATCATATGATATAATTATGCACTTAAATTTATTTTCTTTCTTTTATTTCCCTCAAATAATATCGAAGTGGGTGATTTCAATGCTTTACAGAAAAATGGGTAAAACTGGTAAAGAAGTATCAATACTCGGATTCGGATGCATGCGTTTTCAGATTGAAGGTGACGATGTAAAAAACATCAAAGAGAACATCGCAATAGAACAGATAAGATATGCAATAGACAACGGTGTAAATTATATTGATACCGCATATCCGTATCATGGTGGAATGAGTGAACCGCTTGTTGCTAAAGCTTTAAAAGAAGGATACAGGGATAAAGTATATCTTGCGACAAAATTACCCAGCTGGCTCATAAACAGCAGAGAAGATATGGACAAATATCTCAACGAACAACTTGAAAAACTCGAAACTGATCATATAGATTTCTATCTGCTTCACGCCTTGAATCAGGGATTTTGGGATAATCTCCTCAAACATAATGTGTTTGATTTTGTGAAAAAAGCACTTGCCAACGAAAGAATAAAACATATAGGTTTTTCATTCCATGACGAATTACCACTTTTCAAAGAAATCATAGATTATTATGATTGGGATTTCTGCCAGATACAGTACAATTATATGGACGAAGAATATCAGGCAGGAAAAGAAGGACTGGAATATGCAGCCGCAAAGGGAATGGGAGTAATAATAATGGAACCTCTCAGAGGAGGCAGCCTAACGGCTCATCCGCCAAAGGTGATCCGGGAAGAATTCGATTCTGCCCCGGTGAAAAGAACACCGGCAGAGTGGGCTCTCAGATTCATATGGGATCACCCGGAAGTATCGCTTGTTTTAAGCGGCATGAACGAAATGATCCATATAGAAGAAAATATGAAATGTGCGGGGGAAGCATATCCGAATTCACTTTTAAAAGAAGAAAGGGAATTGATAGACAACGTTAAAAAAACTTACCTGGAGAGGATACTGGTACATTGCACAAAATGCAAATACTGCATGCCCTGTCCGGCAGGAGTGGATATCCCGGGTAATTTCTCAATATACAACGATTCATCAATATACAACGATCTGGAAAATCACAGAAAAATTTATGCAAAATTCTTCCCTCAGGATAAAAAGGCTGTAAACTGTGTAGAATGTGGTGTATGTGAGGATAAATGTCCACAGAACATAGAAATCCGTAAAATGCTCAAACAAGTTACCGAAACTTTGGGGTAATTATAAAATCTATGGAAATATAAGCAAATAACTCGTGGATAGTGACAAAGCTATCCGCGTTTATTTTTGTCTGTAATTCTTATCCAGCCATTTAATCATATTCGTATATGCTATATCTACAGGTATGGAGATTCTCTGTAACATAGTATCGAAAGCGTGGTCTGTGTTTTTAAGCGATACGAAATCGGCATTTAGATTTTTTCTTTTCAGTTTGATATAGAAATTATCCGCAGCCTTAAAGCTTGTCATCGAGTCATGTTCCCCGTGAATTATTAGAGTTGGAGGTACTTCATCATGTATTAATTCAACGGGAGAACCCAGTCTGTACAGTTCTTCACATGTATCCGGCTTACCCCCGAAAAGAGTTTCCATAGCCGCAATGTGGCTTTCTTTAAGCGATGGATAATTATCCTGCGTAGAATAAATCCTGTCTCCTATTTTATCGTACCACTCGTTTCCAGCATTTGTCACAAATTTATCGTAATCTATGAACATATCAGTTGGTGAATAGAAAGCCACAATTCCATCAACTGTCACTTTGGTATCAAACTGATCATAAATATCCTGATACTGTGAATATGCTGTTAACAGTGAAATATGTCCACCTGCGGAACCTCCTGACAGAATTATGTTTTTAAAATCAAACCTGTCATCATCTTTTATCAGTTTTATTCCTCTTTTTAATTCACTCACAATTTTGAATATATCGGATTCGTATCTGCCACTGCATGAAAGATATCCGAAACTGAATCCACCCCTAATGACAGTATCTTTTAAATATCCGGATATGGAAAGATTTTCGTGTACCCGCCAGTTTCCATACGGCAGATAAAGCAACAGGGTTTTTTTATTATCACAATCTCTCGGAATGAACAGTTTCAAATTGCTTATTTCCTGATATTCAGTGAGTTTGAAATCTGACTCTGTAAATATATCTGTTTTCCCCTTATACTCGATTTCTTTTAAACACTCATTTAGAACGGATGATTCACTGCTTTTCAGCATAGTTATCAGAACTAAAGAATTGATAAGAAATACACTCAGAAATATCAAAACAGTTTTTAAATATACACTGTTTGAATATTCATGCTTAAAGAACATCACAGAAACTACGATAACTATGAGAATTCCATAAACAACACTTACTGGAACCACTATATTCGGATACATTATTTTGGGTACCGTGAATATTACGTTTAAAGGTGCCCTGGCGTTAATCCATACTGATATATTCATGTACAGAAATAATCCCAGAATCAAAAATGATAATATTTTCAGAATTATAATGAGTATATTCATCTTTTCTACCTTTCATACGGTTTAACAAGAATTTCTATTGTTTGTTTTAATTCTTCCATTGGAAATTTCTGCATATCATTTTTATCCAGAATAATATTAGTGAGTTCAAATCCCCTGAAAATGAATAAGAAAGCATTTGAAACCGAATTCAGGCATTTTTCATCCATTTTTATCAGCTTCCCTTTTTCCATCAATTTTGAGAAAAGAAGTTTAGTGGTACTTTTCATCAAAACAGTTTCTTCCATTACTATTTTTGAGGCATCTTTTTCAAAAAACTGTTCCTGAGTAATCATATTCCAGAATATATTCCCAATTTCATTTGCATAAAAATTCTGATAACTCTTTATTATTTCAAACAATAACTCTACTACCGTTTTTTCTTCACATTCCGAAAGAAAATCATCAAAGGATTTAACACTGTTCTTCTTACTTTCTTCCCTGCAGTAGGAATAAAGACTTTTAATCAATTCTTCCTTGCTGGAAAAATGATTGTATATTGCGGGTTTTGTTATACCAACTGATTTTGCTATTGAAGTTAAAGAAGTATTTCTGATTCCATTTTTCTCAAAAAGTTTTAAAGCATTTATCAATATTTTTTCTTTTGTAGTCATATTCTCACACCTCATTATTAATTACCGGTAGTTAATATTCTAACTTAAAAACGATTTTATGTCAATATATTTTTTATACTTCAGAGATCAGTTTAATTTTCTTTTTCCCAACAAACTCCGGGAAGTGAATAGTGAGTTTTGAAAGATGAAAACGCGGATTGCATGGTCTGGTAATAAGAACTCTTAGCAGCCTGTGAAATATGAAAAAACTAGATTTTTGTAGAGATACAGATAAAACTGACTATCGGACGAAAAGTAATTATACGCTGTAATAATGCAATTAAAGTCTTATTCGCAAATAACATACATCCTAATATTTGTAAATCTGTTGAGAAAAATCATAGTTGCTTGACATTATATATAAGTGGTGTTATAATAAAGTATAACACTACAACATTAACAAAGAAAGGAGTTCGAAATGGGTACAGCAATTGAAATTAACGGCCTTAAAAAGAAGTATGGAGATTTTTGGGCTTTAAAAGATGTGAACATGAAAGTTGAGCAGGGGAAAATATATGGTTTTCTAGGAAAGAACGGAGCCGGGAAAACAACTACCATTCGAATTATCCTGAAACAGATTAAAGCTACTGAAGGAAATATCAGAATTTTCGGAATGGATGAATCTCAGTACAGGAATATGACCGGACAGTTAATCGGGTCTATAGTTGAAGTTCCTGCTGCCTATCAGAATCTGAGTGGATATGAAAATCTGCTGATATCTGCCCAGCTGCATGGCAAGGATTCAAAAGAGATAACATCCACATTAAAAAAAGTAGGCCTTTCTGAAAATTTAAAACGTAAGGTAAAAAAATACTCTTTAGGAATGAAACAACGATTGGGAATCGCTATGGCAATAATTCATAACCCTAAGATATTGATACTGGACGAACCTATAAATGGACTTGATCCTAAGGGCATAAAAGAAATGCGGGATTTATTCACCATGCTAAGCAGGGAATACGGCATGACTATAATGATTTCAAGTCATATTCTTTCAGAAATACAGCAAACAGTCGATGTGGTTGGAATTATCGATGAAGGAAAGATGATTGGAGAATACGCTGTTGACGATCTTGGTGCACAAGGTCAGGAATGGCTGATTCTTGAAACTGACAACAACGTAAAAACAAAGCAGATACTCGAAAATCTCGGAAAAAGATTCCAAAATGAAGTTGAAAATAAGATCAGGGTAAAATGTACAAAAGAGGAAAATGTAGACATAAACCGTAAACTTATACAGGCGGGAATAGGAATTTACAATTCTGCTTCTTTCGGAGGAAACCTTGAGGAAGTATTCCTGAAACTGACTGAAGCTGAAAACAGTGTTAAAACGGAGGCAGTGGCATGATTGAATTGTTATCGATGGAATTTAAGAAATATAAAAGATCCGGAATTTACCTTTCACTGATACTTGGAACTCTTGGTCTTTTAACGGTAGTATTTTTAATATTCGCCTTCAACAAAGATCAGTTATCTATGGGAAGAATGTACGACTTCAGAGGTGTCAATTTAGTTTCCTACAAAGCAATAACCGAATTCCTGACTCCAATTATCGCAGCCTTCTTAATTGCTTATTTCATAAGTTTCGAATACAAGAACAAAACTATAAAGAATATGCTCGCTTCATCTTATTCGCGCTGGCAGATACTCACGGCAAAATTCCTGTTCGTATTCATTATAGTTTTTTTGTTCAACTTAACAGTGTTTCTTGGTTGTGTACCAATTTCGATGTTACTGGGTATTAATATCGATATGGAAGTATTTAAAAATTATTTTAACTATAACTGTTACTGGAGCCCGATTTCTCTATGTGTTATACCTATAACTGCTTGTCTGACACTTTTAATTAAGAGTTTCGCCGTACCATTTACAATATCCGCATTGATGATAACACTCAACAAACCCCTAGGCATGCTTCAGGATGGAATCTTTTCCCCATGGACATTGTCAAACAAAGCACAATACGCCATTGAAGCCGGCAATTTCCCAGGCAAACCTTTATACGTCCTTTTGGGTTACTGTGCAGTTTTCTTCTTATTATCGTTTGTGTATTTTGAAAAAAGTGATCAGCACGCGTAATACAATCGTTTATTTACATATATCTTTAAAACCAACATCCCTTATAAATCTTTTAAAATCCCGATTTTTCGGGATTTTTATTTGTTTTAAAAACTAAGTCTTTTCCCTCCTAAAAAAAGCTATCATGCAAAATAGATAATATGATTTTATTCACATATATTCCGATGAAATTATGTTGTATAAAAAGTCACATTTACTATTTTTCTTATCTCATCCAAAAATAGTAATAAACTGGTACTGTACCAGACTTTGGGTAATAATCCCAACCCCTTTATTTATTAAAAATCTTTTTTTACGATCTAATTTTTCCCGAATCACTTCATATTTAACGCCTTCTACTACATTTTTACGCAAACTCACCACAGACTCCCTTTTTAATTAACTTGTTTTTATCACAATATTTATGCATGTGTTATAATCATTTGTGAATTTTGAAATAAAATTTGGAGGAATCATATGAAAAAAATTTTTATAATTTTTATTCTGTTCTCCTTGTTATACTCTTTTTATTTTTCCTGTTCGAGTTTCACTTTCGATGGAGCAAATAAAGTAAGGGGGATGAATTTCGATTATACAAATAATCCTGAACTCAAATTTCAATTCTTAATTAATATGCCGAAAGACATCTTTTTACTCAGTTTTGAAACCAACTGGGGGTATGCATGGACTATGGGAATTAACGATTCAGGAATTTTTATCCCATTCCAGCTTGTGGATAGCAATGAATTCGTTTCTGATGAAAAAGGGAGCGTTTTCATGCACAATATTTTCATGGAAACTCTCAGCTATGCCGACAATATCGGTTTTGTAAACGAATATATAGGAAACAGGCGTGTTTTTTCCCCTCGGGGAGCATATACGCATATGATGATTTCAGATTTATCCGGAAATGCCGCAATCATAGAAGCAGGGGAATATCAAAATGAGATAACAGAAAAAAATGAAGAATTTATGTTGATGACTAATTTTGCAGTTTATAAGTTCAGGGAAAAAAATTACGATGAAGTTTATGGCATGGGAGCTACAAGGTATATAAATATGCATGATACATTGATAAAATCAGGAGAAGAAATCTCTTTTGAAGAGGCGTGGGAAATATTGAAGTCTGCATCCAATAGCTTTACCGATTGTTCAACGATTTTTTTCCCCGAAGAACATGAAATTTATTTCTGTCTAGATTGTGACTACGACAGAATATGGAAAGTTTCTATCGAAAACAGATCAATTGAAACTTATTCCGGATTTTCTGAGTACAAAAATATGATAATCAACGACGATGGCATTTTAAAATCAGAATTAAAAATGTGGAAATGATTTGACTACATCCCCATTATAAATTCTCTTATTTTTTCCACTTCATTCTCATAGTCACTAAGACTATTTGAAAGATTTTCAATATTTCTGTTTTTCGCATCGTTTTCTAATGTCAGAAGTTTTTCGTATGTAATTTCATTTGTGAACATTCCTGTTGTTCCCTTGAATTCGTGAGTAAGTCGATTTATCTTCTGAAAATCCTTATTTTTAACCGCATTTCTCATATCTAATATTTTTTTATCGTATTTTTTTATATAATCTTTCAGAAGATTCAACAGCAAATCCTTTTCAATTCTTAAATCATCACACACTTTATCAAAGTTAATAACCTGATTTATTCCGCCCACTCTATTTTCATAAGGTTCTTTTTTATGTGTCGCAATTTTGCGAACCTTCGATATATTTTTTATATTTCTGCTTATAACATTAAGAAGGTCGTTAATTTTGTATGGCTTTACCAGATAATCATCCATGCCTTTCTCCATACATTTTTTAACCTGTTCTTCGCGTGTATGAGCACTTAAACCTATTATCGGTGTTTTCTGCAACTTATTTTTGTCTTCGTATTCTCTTATTTTTTCTGTTGCCTCGATCCCATTCATAACAGGCATCTGTATATCTAAAAAAACAATATCAAATACTCTTTTCTGAAATATTTCCAGCGCCTCTTTACCGTTATCCGCATGGGTTATTTCTGTATTGGATTTTTCAAGCATTGCGGAAAATACCTGTCTGTTGATTTTATTATCATCTGCAAGAAGTATTTGCAAATCATCGGGTATGTGAACTCTTTCAGCCGATGCCTTTTTATTCTCAAAACCCAGATTTTCATCTTCTTTCACGAGTTTATAAGGGATTTTAACTGTAAACTTACTTCCCAGACTTGGCAGGCTTTCGAGTTTTATCTCTCCATTGTAATGCTCAACTATGGATTTAATGATTGATAATCCCAGTCCGGTTCCACCATAATTTGCACTTATCTCGTCATTTGCCTGTGTAAATGTCTCAAATATTTCTTCCTGTTTTTCAGGTACGATTCCGATACCGGTATCCGATACCACTATTATTAAATATTGATTTTTACTATCTTTACGCATTTCCAGTGATATTTTCCCGTAATCTGTGAATTTAATGGCGTTTCCAAGTAAATTATTCAATATCTGCCTTATCTTATTTCCGTCAATCCTTATAAAATCAGGAAATTCCCCTTCCTTCATTATGCTTTCAAATACAACACCCTTCTTTCTGCATGCAACTTCGTATTCTCCCGAAACACTTTCAAACAATTTTCTTATATCTACATTCTGCTCTATGAATTTCATCTTGCCAGACTTGATTTTCGCATAATCAAGTATTTCATTTATCATATCTAACATTGCGAAAGCAGATGAATTTATCAGACTCAGATAATTTTTCAGTTTTTCATTTAAAGTGTCATCCTCTGTCATAACTTCTGTTAATCCTATTATGGAATTCATAGGATTTCTGAATTCATGACTCATCTTTGCCAGAAAATCATCTTTTGCCTTATTGGCTTCTTCGGCTTTTCTTATAGCTTCCTGAAGTTTGATATTCATTTTTTTCTGTTCTGTTATATCAAAATTCAACCCTACAATTCCTCTTATAATTCCTTTTTCATCCTTAAATGGCACTTTGGTGATAAGCTGCCACACACTTTCGCCATTTGATTTGATGAATTCTTCTTCCTGATTGGTAAGTGGAATTCCCGTGCTGATTATTTCTTTCTCCTCCTGAACGTATCGTTTGCCCAGTTTCTCACCAAAAATATCTATGTCATTTTTACCCAGTAATTTTTCTCCTTCCGTATCGAACATTTCTATTCCCGCTCTGTTGTTCATAATAAATTTACAGTTTTCATCTTTCACATACACCGGATATGGAAAAACATTCATGAGCGTGTTTATAAGTATTTTTTTCTGCTCAAGCTCCTGTTTTGTCTTTATGCTTTCATAACATTTATTGATCTGCTGAATGAGTTTATCTTTTTTTACCGGTTTTATTATATAGCCGTTGAACCCGAAATCTATTATTTCAACGAGATATTCAGAATCGTTATGTGCACTCATAATTATTATCTGGGTATTCCCATTCATGTTCTTTATTGACCTGGCCATGGTAATACCATCCATTTCAGGCATGACTATGTCGGATATAACTATATCCGGATTTTTCTCCACAAATACGTTAATTCCCTGTTTGCCATTTTCTGCAAGATAAAGTTTTTCAACTCTTCTGGACAGTATTTTTTTTACATATTCCCTTACAACCTCTTCATCTTCTACGAATAATATAGATACGGGTAATTTTTCATCTATCATTTCTCATACTCCTTAACGGGTATTTCTATTTTTATGCAGGCTCCCATAAGGCTCTCAGTATTGTATATTCTGCCTCTCATATTTTTTTCGATTATGAGTTTGGATATATACAATCCCAACCCCATTCCTTTACTCTTTGTCGTAAAGTACGGTTCAAATATCCTGTCTTTATTTCTCAGAGGAATTCCAACACCGTTATCATAGACATTTATAACCGCATAACTATTTTTCTCCTCAATTTCGATTTTTATAAGCGGATTATCGACTTTTGATTCCAAAATAGAATCTTTTGAATTGTTCAGAATATTCAACAATACCTGCGCGAATTCATTAGGATATCCCTGAACATTGATATCTTTATCGAAAATCAATTCAACTTCAATCGAGCCTCTTATAAATGAAGGTTCTATAAATGAAATACATTTTTTAACTGCGGAGATAAGACTGAATTTTTCCATGGATTTGTCTTTACTGAAGAAATTCCTGAAATCATCGATTGTACGTGACATGTATTCCAGCAAATCAAGGACTTTTGCTACATTCTCTTTCATCTTTTCATCGTTCATTTCTCCATACTGAAAAGAATCTTCTATTTCCTGTACGATAAGTCCTATGGAATTCAGAGGTTGTCTCCATTGATGTGCGATACTTCCGATCATTTCACCCATGGCAGCCAGCCTTGATTGATGAATCATCATATGATCTTTGTTTCTTATCTCATTTATGGCATTAGTAACTCTTTCTTCAAGACCTCTATGTATTTTTTCCAGTTCTTCTGTCATCTTGTTGAAATTATCTGACAGTATATCAAGTTCAAGTATTTGCGTTTCCGGTAACTTTGATGAGTAAATCCCGTTTGTGGTTATTTCAGAAGTAATATAAGACATTCTCTCAACCGGAACCACAACACTTTTAGCTACTCTGTTAGCTCCACGGAAAATATAAACTACAAATATGAGTATAAATATGAAAATGATTACGAATGCAAGTATATTGAACAATCTGTTTCTTTCCATAACGTTATAAACAGGCTCGAGTATTGAGTCTTTTTCAACCAGGGTGAATAAATTCCAATCGGTTTCATCAATGACTGAATGTGCCATTAAATAGTCCTTTCCTTTTAAACTATACTCTTCAATGCCATATCTGTTTACAATAATTTTTTCTTCATCAAAATATTCTTTCAGTTTCTCATTTTTAAATATATTCATATAATCGGGTTTGAAAGTATCAGGATGTACTTCGCCTTCGAATTTATATTTTTCGTTTAAACCAAATGCATTCCTCGTATAATCATCCAATGCAATTATTGTCCCGGTCTTATCGACTATGAAAAGCGAGCCGTTCCATGGCAATTCTATATCAAGTGCATATTCCAGAATACTGTTAATTGTTATGTCCACACCTACAACGCATTCTAATTTCTCTTCATCGGGAAAATTTGGATTCTTATCCGAGTAAACAGGATATATGCACGAAGTAAGCCAGCCCTGTCCGGCAGGATCCAGATAAACTCCCGTCCATATGGTTGTCCTTTCGGGATTATGCTCTTCATCAGCCTCGTAATAGAAATTGTATTCCTCCATAGTTATATCACCGGTCCAGTATTCCTCAGGCATAAAAGGATAATATCTGTTCATTGAATCGTAAGTATTTATGTAAGTAGCAACAATTTCGGGGTAGTGTTCTACCAAGAGCTTCAAAGTTGGATCGAGTGCTTCTGTTTTAAGCGCCTTTTCATATTCATAATCTTTTATTTCAGTTAGGGAAGAATAATACAACGATGCCCCCAGATTGTCGTTTTTTTTGTAAAAAAATCCTCTGTCCGACATTCCTAATATGGGTTTTCCGTTTGGGAATGAAGTTATAGTGGAAGACTCTATGACTCTCAATGTTTCTTTTCCTAAATACTCGGTTATCATGGATAAATTTTTGAACATCTCATTTACGTTTTCGGAATCTTTTTTAGTAATATGTTCAATTTCTGCAACAACATTGTTCATAAGAGTTTCTGTTAACCGTTCTTCTGAAATCCTGAAAAGTCCTATATAGAACAATGCCACAATCCCTATCACTACCGCAAGTGGAAACAATGTATACTTTGTAAACTTTTTGTATATTATTTCTCGGAATTTTTTCTTTTCTTTGTGCTTAAAAATATCATAATTAATTTTATGTTGTTTTTTAGTTTTCATATTATGAATTATACCACTTTAAATTTGAATTTATCGAGCTACTATAACATAAAGTGAGTTTTTATGATAGAATTCTTGTTGAAAAAGCGGGACGGATGGTCGCGGATACACTGTATCTGAGGAAAGTCCGGACTCATAGGGCAGGGTGCCGATTAACGGTCGGTGAAGGTGACTTCAGGATAGGGCCATAGAAATTAAACCACCCATATTATGGGCAAGGATGGAAAGGCGAGGTAAGAGCTCACCGGCGGAAGAGTAATCTTCCGGCCTGGTAACCCCCACCTTGAGCAAGGTCAAACAGAAAAGGTTAACAGACTGCCCGTCGAATCCTTTTCGGGTAGACCGCATAGATAAATGACCATCTATTACAGAATCCGGCTTATAGTCCCGCTTTTCTACTTTTTTTGAGGTGCAAAAAAGTGAAATATCATATTCTTTTATGGATAACTGCTATATTCTGGGGAGTGTCTTTCGTGGCAACCGGAATCATCGTGAATAAGGTACCTCCTTTTTCTGCTGCGGCAGTCAGGTTTTTTATTGCCTGGATAGCTCTTTTCCTCATTAACAGAAAAAAAACCGGGTTACCTTTTAAACATATTTTTCTGGCTGGATTATGGGGAGTTACCATGTATTTTGTTTTTGAAAATGCCGCTTTGCAATACACTTCTCCAACCAATACCTCTTTGATCATCAGCACCATACCGTTGGTAAATCTTTTTTACTTAAAATTCTTTCAAAAACAGAAATTTGGTTTATTCAGCTATATAGGTTCTGCGGTATCTTTTATAGGTGTGGCAGTAGTAATACTCAACGGCGTACTGGTTTTAAAGCTCAATCCTTTAGGAGATATATTGGTATTTGGCGCGACTGTTTCATGGATAATGTACACTCATTATTTTTTATCTATTCAGAAATCTTTGGAGGTTAAAAAGGAAATACCTCTTATTGCAGCAACCAGGGAAATTACATTTTATGGTTTCATATCACTGCTGCCGTTTGCGATATTCGAGTATTTTAACACTCCTTTTGATATTTCAATTTTTGTAACGGATTCATCTGTTTTGTTCGGAACCCTGTATCTGGGAATCTTCTGTTCCAGTCTGGGATATTTATTCTGGAACAAGTCTATTCAGAAACTTGGTGCAAGGTATGCCACGAATGCAATTTACATGCTTCCGCTGATAACCGCAGTGGCGGAAATAATCATAATGAACAAATTACCCAATATATATTTACTTATTGGTGGAATAATGGTAGTAGCGGGTCTTTTCATTGCCGAGAGCAAAAAGAAACTACCAGAGGGACCGGAAATTTACTGATTATATTGTAAAATATAGTTATTGCATTCCATTCAATAAGGAGTTGCATTCAACAAGTGCTTATATATAAACTCAGAAAAATGAAAACTGAAGAATTAGTCGATTATGCCCAGTCAGGAATTGCAGAAGCACTGGCATTGGTAGTCGAAAGATATCATAATATGGTTATAAAAATATCAAATCAGTTTTTTGGTACCTGGGCTGAAAAAAGCGATATAATACAAAACGGATATGTCGGATTGCTGAAAGCCGTATATTACTATAAAACTGAAAAAGAAGCTAATTTCACTACTTTTGCATGGACTAATATAAATTCTGAAATAAAATCTTTTCTAACCTATCTGAACAGGAAGAAGAATAAAATATTGTCCGATTCCCTTTCTTATGATTATTCCTTTTCAGATGATTCGGATATCGAAGAAGGAAGTTATTATATAAGTGAAGCGAGTGAATCGTATGAACATTCGTACGATCAATATTATCTTTACAACAAAACACTCACCATTATAGGCGAGGAAATATCGGATGAAGAGATGAAAATATTCGACTTGTATTCGCAGAACTATTCATATTCTGAAATAGCGGAAATAGTCGGGGTAAAAACCAAGAAAGTGGATAATACCATACAGAAATGCAGAAAGAAATTCAAGAGTATTTATGATAAGGAAAATGAATATCTCGAAATAATCGACAAATGGTTTAAGGAGGATTAAAATGGCGTATATACCGGGTCCGTCTGATAAAAATACTAATAAAAGAGAATCAAGAGAGTTAAAAAAAACCGATAAACCAGTTTCTAAAGAAAACTCCACAGAAAATCAAAGTACACCTTTCAGAAGAAAGAAAAAAGAAACCGAAATCCCAAAGCCTAAAAAAGAAAAGGTAATAAGGGAAAAGCCAGAAAAAGCCCCCTATAAGGGAATTTCAAATCCCGTTTTGATGACTCTGGTTATTCTGAGTGTTTTTTTAACCTTATTCAGTTTTTATAAAATGTTTGAAATAAGCGAATCCACGAGTAAGAGACTGGATGCAATGTCTGATAAATACAACAGAAATTACACTGAAATAAAAAAAATGGCAGAAGAAAACAAAAAGCTTCTTGAACCCGATGGAATAATAGATAAATTCATAACCGCCGCAAATCTAATAGAAGATTATTCCGTGGGAATAGACCAGATTATAGACATAGCACAATCCTCCTCTTTTAAAAACGTTGGATTCATGCGAGTTTTCGTGAGCGGATCCGAACCAGTATGGGTAAGCATCACAGGATCAAATGGTAGAAAATATTTTGCCGAAAACCTTAATCCCGGTATATCTGAACAGAGTTTTTATTACTACAAAAAACCATCAATAGAGATAAAAGATATTGATTATCCCATCACTTCCAATTTTGAAATAACTTCTGGAAATTATGACAGGACTTATTTACTCTTTTTCAATTTCGGAAGCACTAAAATAGTAAAAATGGAAAAACAAACTATGTCAAACCCGCTGAAGACATTTGACATATGGTTACCGAAATAATTTATACCCATTAAAAATAAATATCAAACATATTATGCAGGAACGAAAACTATTCGACAGAATTTTTTTTGTTAGATGTCGTCTATTTATACAAAAGTTTTTTTAGAGACGAAATTCAGTCTATGTATTAAGAGTTGCATCGAAATTTTTTTAATATTGTTTTTATTTAAACATATAAAGACAATATACTTCATTTTATTTTTAAGTGGATATGAATGTTTTCAATTATATAGTTTTCTTATTTAGCACGCTCTATGTTATAATTATATTAGATGTTTGTTTTATATATGGTAAGAAACAGGAGGTGAGATAAATGCAAAGAGGAAGAAAAAAAACTTTGACTCCAGCGCTTGAAGATTATTTGAAAGTCATATACAACATAACCAAAACAGAACCAGTTGCAAGGGTAAAAGATATCGCATCAAAACTCGATGTGAGTCTGCCTAGTGTTACCAACGCTATGAAAAGATTAAAAGAGCTTGGTTTTGTTAATTATGAGAAATACGGCCTTATACTTTTAAGTGAGGAAGGCCAGATGAGAGCGGAAACATTAACGAGAATCCATGATATTCTCGATGTATTCTTCGTTGAGTTGATAGGAGTCCCTTCTTCCGTCTCAGACCAACTTTCATGCAGGATTGAACATTTCTTCGACAAAGATTCCGAAAACAGAACGGAAGAATTCATCAATCTCCTTATGGATGTTAAGCAAAACGGAAAAAAGGCATGTGACAATCTGGTGGAATTTCTTCAAAGGGAGAAGTGATTTAATTGAAAACAGCTTTAGTAACCGGTGGTGCAGGCTTCATCGGTTCTCATGTTGTTGATATGCTTTTAAATGAGAAGTACAACGTTGTCGTTCTTGACGACTTGTCCACCGGATTCAAAGAAAATATTTACAACAAAGACGTAATTTTTATCGAAGGTGATATAAGAAATAAGGAACTTGTTGAAAGAACTTTTTCAGTGCATTCACCACATTATGTTTTTCATCTTGCTGCGCAGATAAGCGTTTCCCGATCAGTTAGAGAACCTGCTTTTGATGCGGAAACCAATATTTCCGGAACGTTGAATCTCCTTGAAGCAGCTGCAAAATATAATTGTTCAAAATTTATTTTCACTTCATCTGGTGGAGTAATGTATGGAGAATCTCCTTCTGTGTTCCCGACTTCGGAAGAGTGTGAATCATGTCCTTCGTCTCCATATGGAATATCTAAATTTGCAGGAGAAAAATATCTGAATTTCTTCAACCAGGAGTTTGGACTTAATTATACAGCACTCAGATATTCTAACGTTTACGGACCCAGGCAGAATCCTCATGGAGAAGCGGGAGTGGTTGCAATTTTTCTTCAGAAGATGATAAGAAATGAAAGTGTAACCATAAATGGTGACGGGAAATACATCAGAGATTACGTTTATGTTGAAGATGTTGCCAAAGCCAATATTTTATCAGTTGAAAATGGAAAAAATTCTGTTTACAACATTGGAACCGGATTGGGCACAGATGTAAACGAATTGTTCTCTGAATTGAAAAAAATCACAGGTTATGATAAAGAAGCAGAATATGGTCCGTCAAGACCCGGTGATTTACGAAAAAGCATTTTAAATTCCAGTAAAGCCCGTGATGAATTGCACTGGAACCCAAATTACAAACTATCTGATGGTCTGATTCAGACCTATGATTTTTTTTCATCAAAGTTGGGAATGTAAACAAAAGCAATTTTAAAGTAAGTAAGGTTTAATTCTTATATGATAGAATACAAGGCGCAGGCTGTAAAGTTTGCGCCTTTTAAGGTTGTGAAAATATGAAGCAGAATTATTTGTGGGGAAATTCAAAAAAAAGAATACCTTTGGCACAGAAAATGCGCCCAAAAACAGTTTCGGATATACTGGGACAGGAGCATATATTATCCAAAAATGCATTGCTCGGTCGGGCAATAGAAAAAGACGAGCTTTTTTCCTCGGTTTTTTATGGACCTCCCGGTTGTGGCAAAACTACAGTTGGAGAATTCATAGGCAGTAAAACCAGTAATCATTTCCTGCATTTTTCTGCAGCAAAATCGACGATGTCTTCCTTAAAACCAGTCCTTGAAGAGGCCGCCGAGAAATTTATGAAAACCGGAATACCAACTGTGGTCTTTGTTGATGAAATACACAGATTCAACAAATTACAGCAGGATGTTCTTCTGCCATTTATAGAAAGTGGGGAGGTAATTTTAATAGGTGCCACCACAGAAAACCCCAGTTTCGAACTCAATCCCGCATTGATTTCAAGGTGTAAAATATTCACTTTCAGGAAATTGTCTAAAGAAAATATTGAAATTCTAATCAAGAAAGGTATCGAACTGGTTTCGGAAGATTCTGAAATAGTAGCGGCTCCAGACGCCATGGATGCAATCATTGACTGGTCTGCCGGCGATGCCAGAACTGCCCTGAATTATATAGATATAATAGTTCCCGCAATGATTTCAAACGACGAACATGTAATAAATTCCTCAACGATTCAGAAATACCTTCAACAATCCGTGCAGAAATACAGGAAAAGTGGGGACGAACATTATGATCTCATATCCGCATTTATAAAAAGCATGCGCGGAAGTGACCCGGATGCTGCAATTTATTACATGACCAGGATGCTTCAGGCCGGTGAAGATCCTTTATATATAGCGAGAAGGATAGTCAGGTTTGCAAGTGAGGATATAGGACTAGCCGATTCTAATGCGATGATTGTAGCCGTAAGCGCTTTTCAGGCGTGCAAATTCATAGGTATGCCCGAATGTAGTACTTCTTTGGCTCAAGCCGCTGTATACATGGCAGTTTCCCCAAAAAGCAACAGAGTGTATATGGCTTATAATGAGGCAGTTGAAGAAGTGAAAAGACGCCCTGATATTCCTGTCCCACTCAAATTGAGAAATCCTGTTACCAAATTCATGAAAGATTCGGGTTATGGTAAAGATTATCATTATGCCCATTCAGAAAACAACGCCTTCTATCTGGATAGTTATATGCCTGAGGGAATGGAAGACGTATTGTTTTACAAACCCTCCGATTATGGCAGAGAAAAGAAGATAAAAACTCATTTGGAGAACATCTGGAAAAGAGATTACGATGGACGCAAAAAAGAGATTTGAAATACTAAAGGAAAAATCAGAATACTTCCCCGAAAATCCCGGGGTTTATCTTTTTGAGAGCAAGAAAAAACCGGTATACATTGGAAAGGCAAAAAGCCTGAAAAAGAGAATACCCTATTATTTCAAACCAGTTAATGATTATTACGAGGCAAACAAAGTAGCCGGAATACTTGAGACAGCAGATAATCTGAGATTTATTGTCGTCAATTCTGAAAAAGAGGCTTTATTGCTCGAAGCAAATCTGATATACAGACATAAGCCAAGATTCAACACCATGCTGAAAGACAGCAGGATTTATCCTTACTTACTCATCTCCAGTGATGAATACCCAAGAATAATTCTGACACGCAGTAAAAAGGATGCCGGAGAGTATTTCGGCCCTTTTAAGAGTGTGGGAATGCTCAGAGATATAATGGACATAATCTATAAAATATACGGAATAAGACCATGCGATTACGACTTATCAAAGGTGAAAAAACCTTGTCTTGAATACCACCTTGGCAGGTGTTCCGCACCGTGTACAAATGAAATACATGATGAATACATGAAAAATGTGAAAAACTTAAGAGAATTCCTGAAAGGGAATGTTGACTCGTTGAAAAAAATACTGAATGAAAAGATGAAATATTATTCCGACAACCTTTTTTTCGAAAAAGCAGCGATGCTGCGTGACATATTGAAACAGATAGATGAAATGTTCGAACCACAGTATGTGGTTTTACCAAATGAAGTCAATCAGGATTTTTTCTCTGTTGACATGATTGAGGGTAAAACATCGATAATAAGAATGAGAAACGGCATAATGTTTTCGGTTATAAATCTGGATATAGATATCAACATGAGCAGTGAAGAGCTATTCTCGCAATTCTACTTTGGCAGAAAAAACGAAATCCCCGACAGCGTGATAATAAAATCCGATGCGGTAACTACCAGAAAAATAGCTTCGATTCTGGGTATAGAATATGTCGGTGAACCTCGGACAGAAGGGGAGAGGCGGATAATGGAAATAGCTGATCTGAATCTTCATAAGGAAATAGCCAGCAGGAGAATCAGGCTGGATTCACTTAAACAATTGAAGATTAATCTCGGATTGAAGAAACTACCAAAAAAAATTGAAGGAATAGACATAGCACACACTCAGGGTCTGTATACAGTAGCCTCTGTAGTGTGTTTTGTAAACGGAAAACCTGATAAATCACTATATCGGAAATATCGGATCACAAATCTCGATCAACCTGACGATTTCGAATCCATGAGAATAGTAATCAGGAGAAGGTTTAAAAAACATCCTTTGCCCGATTTACTGCTTATTGACGGAGGTATCGGCCAGGTCAACGCCGTAAAAAGGGTTCTGGAAAATGAACTTGAAATAAAAGACTATCAGATGATAGGACTGGCCAAGGAAGAGGAAACAATAGTTTTCCCAGACGACAGGGGTGAATTGAAACTTCCCCACGACAGTCCGGCTTTGAGAGTACTTGTGGCCATAAGAGACGAATCACATAGATTTGCCAATACTTTCCATTCACAGCTACGAGACAGCAGAATGGGGAAATCCAAACTTGAAAACATACCGGGTATAGGCAAAGTCAGAAAGATAAAACTACTCAGAAAATTTGGCAGTATAAAGAATATCGCAAATGCGGATATAGAAGATATAATTAGTATTGTGGGAAATAAAACTCTGGCTTCTGAAGTGAAAAGAATACTATCAGAATAAATAAATTATGGGAGGTCGCTTTTATGAAATACAATTTTGATGAAATTATAGAAAGAAAAGGAACAGATTGTATTAAATGGGATTATATCGGTGAAAGGTTTGGCAAGGAAGACATAGTACCGATGTGGGTTGCTGATATGGACTTCAAGGCACCTCCGGCAGTGGTAGACGCCCTGGTTGAAAGGGCAGCACACGGTATTTACGGCTACACTGGAAAAACCGATCAGTTTTTCGATTCAATCGTCAGATGGAATGAAAGAAGATTTGGCTGGAAAACCAAAAAAGAATGGTATACAGGCACTCCAGGAGTGGTACCCGCATTGATCTTTTCCATACTGGCCTTCTCACATCCAGGTGATGAAATAATCGTACAGACTCCTGTTTATTATCCTTTCTTCAACGCAATTGAAAAAAATGGCAGAAAAATAGTTGAAAATCCATTGATATATGAAAACGGAAAGTATCTGATGGATTTTGAAGATTTGAAAAAAAAGATAAGCAAAAGAACACGTATTATAATTCTCTGCAGTCCTCACAACCCGGTTGGAAGAGTATGGAAAAAAGAAGAATTACAAAAATTCGGAGAACTCTGTCTTGAAAATGGAATTCTGATAATTTCAGATGAAATTCATTGCGACCTGGTTTACGGAGAAAACAGACATATACCTTTCGCCAATATTTCGAAGGAATTTTCCGATAATTCAATCACATTGATGGCTCCCAGTAAGACTTTCAACATTGCGGGGCTCCACACCTCTGTATCGGTTATTCCAAATGAGGAAATAAGAAACAAATTCGAAATCGTACTTGAGAATCTTGGCTTGTTCGGAAACTCACTTTTCGGTATTGAAGCGTTCAGAGTGGCATACAACGAAGGCGAAGAGTGGCTGGAACAATTAAAGGAATATGTATACGATAATTACATTCATCTTAAAGACTTCCTGAAAAATGAAACTCCCCTGCTGAAAGTAACCGAACTTGAAGGAACATACCTATCATGGATTGACTGTCAAGAACTCAACATGACAGATGAGCAGCTGGATGATTTTTTCCTGTACAAAGTAAAAGTCGGTTTAAATGCAGGACCAATTTTCGGAAAAAACGGTTCTGGCTTTCAGAGAATAAACCTGGCATGTCCTAAATCAACACTGAACAAAATGCTTGAAAACCTCAAAAATGTCTATACTGAAATAACGTCTTAATCTTTTAATAAAGGTTGATGCAGACCTTTAATAGGTCAGTATACAATTGTGATTTTTTTCAGAATGCTTATGTTATAATTTTTCAAAAGTAATCTTTTTCACTAATTAAACTTTTTTTGAAAGGATGGATGAAACTGTGGGTAAAAAAATGGTAACTGTTGATGGTAACACCGCGGCAGCTCATGTTGCATATGCTTATTCAGAAGTAGCCGCTATATACCCGATTACACCTTCTTCCCCAATGGGAGAATTAGCAGATGCTTGGGCAGCTGACAAGAGAAAAAACGTTTTCGGACAACTGGTAAAAGTTTCCGAACTTCAATCTGAAGCAGGTGCTTCAGGATCAGTACACGGTGCATTGCAGGGAGGTTCTTTAACTACCACATTCACCGCTTCACAGGGTTTGCTCCTTATGATACCCAACATGAACAAAATATCCGGTGAACTTCTTCCTGGAGTATTCCACGTATCAGCAAGAAGTGTTGCAAATCACGCTTTGTCAATATTCGGTGACCATTCTGACGTAATGCACTGTAGACAGACAGGATTCGCTCTTCTCGGTTCTGCAGGCGTACAGGAAGTTCATGACCTTGCTATAGTGGCACATCTTTCAGCAGTAGATTCTAGTGTTCCTTTCCTTCATTTCTTTGATGGATTCAGAACATCCCATGAAATTCAGAAAGTAGAACTTTTCGACTACGAAAGCCTTAAACCACTTATAAACATGGAAGCAATCAAGAGATTCAAAGACAAAGCACTCAGACCTGAAAAACCTGTAACAAGAGGAACAGCAGAAAATCCGGATGTTTTCTTCCAGAACAGAGAAGCAGCAAACACATATTATCAGAGATTACCTCAGATAGTAGAAGAAAACATGAAAAAGGTTGAAAAACTCACTGGAAGAAAATACAGATTATTCGATTATGTTGGTGCACCTGATGCTGAAAGAGTAGTTGTAGCTATGGGTTCCGCAACTGACACACTCGAAGAAACTGTTAACTATCTCGTTGCTAAAGGAGAAAAAGTTGGACTCATTAAGGTCAGACTTTACAGACCTTTCTCCGTTGAACATCTTCTTGCAGCAGTTCCTGAAACAGTTAAGAGTATCGCAGTTCTCGACAGAACAAAAGAACCCGGTTCCGCTGGCGAACCTCTTTACGAGGATATCAAATTCGCATTCTACGGTACAAAGAATGCTCCTACAATAGTAGGTGGAAGATACGGACTCAGTTCCAAGGAATTCACACCTTCCATGGCAAAAGCAGTATTCGACAACCTCAAATCCAAAGCTCCTAAAGACCATTTCACAGTTGGTATAAATGACGATGTTACTTTCACTTCTCTCGATGTTGAAGAGGAAATCGTAACAGAAGCACCTGGAGTAAAGAGATGTAAATTCTGGGGTCTTGGTTCCGATGGTACAGTTGGCGCAAACAAAAACTCGATAAAAATAATCGGTGACCACACGGATATGTACGCACAGGGTTATTTCTCCTATGACTCTAAAAAATCCGGCGGTGTTACGATCTCTCACCTGAGATTCGGACCTACACCTACAAACAGCCCTTACCTCATTACAGAAGCAGATTTCATCGCTTGTCACAGATCCGCTTATGTAAACACCTATGATCTCACAAAAGGACTGAAAAAAGGCGGAACATTCCTTCTCAACTCCAACTGGACAGCAGAAGAAATGGAAGAAAAGCTTCCTTCCAGCCTTAAAAAAGCATTAGCTGAAAAACAGGCTAAATTCTACAATATCGATGCTTTCAAACTTGCCGGCGAAATTGGCATGGGAGAAAGAATAAATACAATAATGCAGGCTGCATTCTTTAAACTTGCAGATATCATCCCTTACGATGAAGCACAGGATTTCATGAAACAGGCTATAAAGAAAACATACGGCAAGAAAGGTGACGAAGTAGTTGCAAAGAACTGTAAAGCCGTAGATGTTGGAGCTTCTGGACTTGTCGAAATTACTGTTCCAGCTGAATGGGCTGATCTCACTGTTGAAAAGAAAGCAGTAGATACTTCCAGACCTGAATTCGTAAGAGAAGTGGCAGATGTCATGAACAGACAGGATGGAGACAGCTTACCTGTAAGTGCTTTCGCACCTGACGGAACATATCCAAATGGAACAACCGCATACGAAAAAAGAGGTATTGCCGTTAATGTTCCTGCATGGTATTCTGAAAACTGTATACAGTGTAATCAGTGTGTAATGGTATGTCCTCACGCTGTAATCAGACCAAAACTTCTCACAGATGCAGAAGTAGAAGCAGCTCCGGAAAATCTGCAGACACTCACACCTATGAACCCAAAATTGAAAGAAACTTTCAAATTCTCGCTGCAGATCAGCCCTCTCGACTGTACGGGTTGCGGAAACTGTGCGGACGTATGTCCTGGTAAAGCCGGAGAAAAAGCTCTTGTTATGGAACCAATAGCAGAAGTTGTTGACAAATCACTCGAAAGTTTCAACTATACAGATAAAATCAATTCCAGAAACCCACTCGGAGACGCAACATGGAATGGCGCAATGTACAATCAGCCATTATTCGAATACCATGGAGCATGTGCCGGCTGTGGAGAAACTCCTTATGTGAGAATGCTTACACAGCTGTTCGGTGACAGAATGGTAATCGCAAATGCTACCGGATGTTCCTCAATTTACGGTGGTAGCGCACCTGCAACTCCTTACTGCACAAACCCTGAAGGAAAAGGTCCTGCCTGGGCAAATTCCCTTTTCGAAGACAACGCTGAATACGGATTCGGTATGTCCATTTCCATCAACACCACAAGAGGAAAAATCGCCAACTTGATGACACAGGCTCTTGAAAAAGGTCTCAATGGCGAACTTGCAGATATGTTTAAAGAATGGCTTGAAAATATAGATGATGCAGACAAAACAAAAGAACTGGATTCCAAACTTAAAGCTGGAATAGTAACTGCAGCCACAGCAGCATGCTGTGAACTCAAAGACCTCCTTGAAGAAATTTATGAACTCAAGGATTACTTCATCAAGAAATCCGTATGGATTCTCGGTGGAGACGGTTGGTCATACGATATCGGTTACGGCGGACTTGACCACGTTCTCGCTTCCGGCGAAGACATCAACGTTCTCGTTCTCGATACAGAAGTATATTCCAACACAGGTGGTCAGGCTTCCAAGGCAACTCCTACAGCAGCAATCGCCAAATTCGCAGCAGCAGGTAAACCTATCAGAAAGAAAGACCTCGGCATGATGGCTATGACATACGGTTATGTATATGTTGCTCAGGTTTCCTTAGGTGCAAATATGAATCAGGTATTCAAAGCTCTTAAAGAAGCTGAATCCTACAACGGACCTTCTTTGGTTATAGCTTACACACCTTGTATCAACCACGGTATTAAAGTTGGCATGGGTCATTCCATACAGGAAGAGAAGAAAGCCACCGCTTGCGGTTACTGGCCAATTTACAGATTCGACCCAAGACTTGAAGGTACCGATAAGAATCCGTTCCAGTTTGACGGACCGAGAGAACTCAATGGTAAATTCCAGGAATTCCTCGATGGAGAAGTAAGATACTCTTCTCTTAAACAGATGTTCCCTGAAAGAGCTGAATGGCTGTTCGAAAAAGCTGAAAAAGACATGCTCTTCAGATACAACAGATACAAGAAATTATCCGAATAATTTATTAACGATAACAAGGCCCCTTAAAAGGGGCCTTTTTCATTCCAGTTTTCAAGGTTTATTATTTTCGTATTGCTTCCATAAAAAAACGATCACGAATACTCGTGATCGTTTTTTTATTTTAAATATTTCTATCAGTAACTACTGGTCTCCAGTAATACTATGCCATTTTCCGGAGTCACCTCATAAATACAGGTTTTTCCGTTGGTAAATTTCACTCCTATCTGATCATCGGTTAACCCGCTGTTTTTAAATGCACTTACATTTCCATAATCTTTCGGAAGATCTATTTCAAATCTGTACTCATGCATATATGCGGAACCACTGCTTCTAAGTCTTACCGTTCTGAGTTTACCTTCCGCACATTCGACGAATAACCAGTTATTCGTATTGTAATAAGTTCCAACAGGTTTCCACGTACGTGGTATCAGAAAGGAAAGTTCATAAGCTTTGCCATTGACACTCATCAAAAAGAAAGATTCACCTTCTTTAATCCACTGGTATTTCGCAAAACCAAAAGAACATACAACGACTAAAATCAGAATGAAAAAAATTAATTTCTTCATATTGCCTCCCCGTATAAGTTTTGATACATGCTAGGTATATCAGGATCTTTTATAATGCTTTAATTATTTCTTTTAAAAATACGGGCAATTCAAAAGAAGCCGCATGAATCCCTGCAGAATAATATTTTAATCCCTCGATTGATTCGTTATTCCTGAAATTCTTTTCAGGATCTATATCTTTTGAGCCAATGGTATATGTCCAGAAACCCGAAGGATACTGAGGTGAAAAACCCGAATACAATTTAGTTGTGCCAAATGCCTGATTTATCCTGGAAAATGCCATTTCAAGCCAGGTTAAATCAAAAACAGGATCCTCAGTCTGAGCTACCAAAAAGCCTTTTTCCGTTAGGGCCCTATTACAGTTTTTATAAAAATCTACAGTAAAGAGATTTCCACCTTCGCCGGCAGTCGGATCAGTAGAATCAATGATGATAACATCAAAATAATCCTCGAAACGGGAAACAAATTCCGCCCCATCACGGAAAACCAGCTGTGTTCTGGAATCGTCAAATCCACAGGAAAGTGTGGGAAGAAATTCTCTGGCAACTTTGGTAACTTCTTCATCTATTTCACACATAACCGCTTCTTTAACCGACTTATGTTTAAGAACTTCTCTTAAAGTTCCTCCATCTCCACCACCAATTATTAATACTTTTTCAGGATTTGGGTGAGAAAACATCGGTACATGCGCTATCATTTCATGATACATGAATTCAAATTTTTCCACTGTCTGAACTATACCATCCAATGCAAAAACCTTACCCAGATTGTAAGTATCAAAAATATCTATTCTCTGATATTCACTCTGCGTGGATTTGAGAACTTCTTTTATATTAAAAAACACTCCGTTGTTTCCACCCTGAAATATCTCTCTGAATTCAATATGCTTCATATTTTCCAGTGTATTTTTTTTATCCAGTGACATCATACTACCTCTACTTTAAAGGGGGTATTTTCACTTATCCCTATTTCGGAATATTTTCCGCGTTTTATCTCATCAGTAACTGCCCTACCAGCTTTAAAGGCTGTCTTAATATGGTCAAAAGCTTTCCATGGATCAACATGGTCTCCGCATGTAAAAACATCCACAGCCGCATAACCGAATTCTGGCCAGGTATGTATTGTTAAATGAGATTCGGAAACGACAACCACACCACTTACTCCATGGGGAAGAAATCTATGGAAACTACTGTCGACTATAGTAGCTCCAGAAATTAAAGCTCCTCTTTTCATGGTATCTTCTACCTTTTTCACATCATCTAAAGTTTTACAATCACATTCATAGAACTCAGCCAACAAATGCCTTCCAAGTGTTTTCAAAACTTTCATCCCCTTTCCCTTTATAAAGGCTGATATAAATCAGTCAATTTTAATCCATAATATTTTCGCCATCTTCATACTGTTATTCATTATAAAATGTTTCTTATCCGCTTTATAATAAAAACAATCTTCCTTGTTGAGTTCATAGTTTTCTCCGTCCAACACCAAAACTACATTTCCAGAAATGATGTATCCGAACTCATCGCCCGAATGATAATCCTCTTCATCGGTTCTGGCACCTGCTTTCAATGTCGTAATTATCGCATCCACCTTTTTATGCTCAACAGCATCCATTAAAAGCTGAGATTTTATCCCTCTTGGCTCATCATAAACAGGCACTCTTTCATCTTTTCTGTATACTATCTTTTCATGTTTGTAATCTGAGAAAAAAGATTGTAAATTACTTCCAACCGCTTTAAGAATTCTTTCAAGGTTATCCACAGTAGGCGACGTTTTATCAGTTTCTACCTGCGATATAAAACTTCTGGCAAGATCAGCCCTTAGCGCCACTTCTTCCTGTGTTAACCCCAGCGACATTCGAAGTTTTCTTATTTTTTCACCAGGTGTCATAATCTCACTCCATAAAGCCATTTTTGTGTCATAAATTGACGGAATCCGTCAGAATCATGCGCATTATAACACAATTGACGAGTTGTGTCAATTATATAGACAAAGCCATAAAAAAGGAATTAGGATAAACACAGATTAAAATCGAAAAATAAACTGTCGGAGGTGTAGAAATTGGCTCAGAAGAAAAAACGAAGAGGCAGGGGTAAGACGATATTAATAATAGTATTGACTCTTTTTGTCTTGGCAATGCTGGCTCTTATTTACGGTTATATTGATTTTGAATTCAAAAAAATCGGAGAATCGGGAATCACACCGCTTTCTGATTGGAGAAGTTACCTTGCGTATCTCATGAACAAAGTACCTATAATAAACCAGTATGTTGAATATCAACCCAGACAGGTTATAAAACCTTCGACTTATTATACCGAGATTTATGAGTCCTATATAGAGAAAATAGAGAAAGACAGAATAGAAATCGAAGAAAGATTCAAAGAACTTGAAATGAAAGAAAATGATATGAAATCATTTCAGGCAGAATTGAATGCTAAAAAACAGGAACTAGACCTAAAAGAAGAAAAACTTGAAACCGAAATAACAAGCTGGCAGGATCGTCAGACGAGATTGGAGCAACTCGCCGATTGGTTCTCAAATTCTGATGTTCAGAATATTGCAACCGCAATAGCTTCTCAGGAAATTTCGGTAGAAGAAATAGTAAATGCCCTCAGGCTTGTGGAGCCTGGTATAGCTGCTGACATAGTAGGTAATTTAGCTTTAACTGACCAGGACAAAGCAGGGCAGATATTGGCCAGATTAGCTGGAAAGGAGGTGACAAAATGAATATAGCAAACACAGACTTATTGACAGTATCCAAGCCATCTTCTCAGAAAAATGATAACCTGTTCAAACCTTCAGTTAATTCTGATAACCCTGAAGATAACCACAGTTTCTCAGATACCTTGAGGAAGAGTAGCGAAGCTTTTGATAAATCTTCAGAAAATACAATTTCAAAGCAGAATAAAGCTTCAAATGATAAAAAAACTGAAAATACCGACGTAAAAACATCCGAAGAGACTTCTAAAGGCGTGGAAGCAAGTGAGAAAAAGGATGTAGATGAAGTTTCGGATTCTCAACATACGCAAAAATCAGAAGCTGAAAACTCCGATAAAGCCGAAAAAACTGATAAAAACTCGGAGAAACAGGAAAAAATCGAAAATGAAAAAGCCGAAGAAGTCGTTGATACGGAAGATGGCGAAAGTAAAGCAGAAGATCAGGAAAAAAACGTAAAAAACCTTACGAAAATACCTTTAAGTTCTGAATTAAAAAATTACAAGGTAAAGGAAAGAAATGGAAAAATAACAACTTCCGATATCTTAAAATCAGCTTCAGAAAAACTAACTGAAAATGATTCCGAAAATGATGTAAAAACTTTAAAAGGTAAAATAGAAAAATTAGAGTTCTCCTCAGAGGAAACCAAATCTGATGTAAAAAAATCTGAAAAACATACCACAGAAAATCCCAAGGAAAAAAGCGGTTTGAAAAATAATTCCGATACCAAAATCCCACTTACGGAAGAGAGCAGAAACACAGGAATAAAGGAATCAGAAAATATCAGAGTAGAGGTAGAAGAAACAGACATTCCCGATAACATAAACAACATATCTGAAAAAACACGGGTTTCCGAACATATAAACCACTCTAATAAAGAAAATACGGATAAAAAACAAACAGTTAAAGTGTTTTCAAAATCAAAAGTCAATGAGTCTAACCATGAAGAATATAAAGTCGAATTATCCAAAGACAACAACACAAAAAAATCTCTGTCAGAATCTTTACAGACAGGTAAAACGGATAAAAAAGTTAATTCAGACCTTGCTGCTGATAATAATGTGGTAAAAAAGATCGGTAAAGTTGAAGTTAAGACAGAGAATGTTTCAATTCCTTCGGAAGCAGTTACATTAGTAGGTACAGAGGAATTTATAACCAGCAGCCCCGAAACAATAAATCAACATTCCGCTTCGAATGGGGTATTAAATTCAAAACAACTGAATTCGCTTTTATCGAAATTCTCTTCGAGAAGGGTAAAAACAAATTTTTCCTTGTGGCAGAAAAGCGGTAATAACGGAAATGAATTCTGGAATGGAAACAAAGTAGCAAAATTCACCGCTAAAGATACTTCTATGCTTACAGTCAAACATTTCATCATGAAATATTCTGTTGAAAAAAAGACTACTAAAGGTGTTTCGGTGGACAAATCACTCGCTTTGAAAAACAACATTCAAGCAAAGAATGATGTTTCCAAAAATGTTGATACTGTTAAGACTTCCCTTAAAGAATTGGAAAATTTTTCGGTAAAAAAATCTTATCAGCAATTACAAGTCAGTTCACGAACTATAAACATCAAGAATATCGATGAAATAGTGAAGACCAGTGCCAGTTTATCGACAGATAAAACAGTTAAAAATATGTATAAACCCATAGAAAAAGCGAATTTCGACACAAAAATTCAGGAAAAACCTGCTGAAAAGATAGATGTACAGACAAATAAAAATCAGAAAAATACCCAGAACTCGGATGACACCGGAGATAACGATTCTCAGAGAAATATCGGTGAAACTACTGTAAAAACTCAAAAAGTCAGCATCACACCGGAACAACTCAAAAGTAACATAGAAAATATAACAAAAAATATTTCCACCCTTTATACGAAAATAACCCAGAATAATTCGAGAATAGAGACAGCTCAGATACAGTTAACACCACCAAATCTCGGAAAAGTAGTTCTTGAAATCGTTAAAGATGAAGGAAAAATATCAGTTCTGATCAGGGTAGAAAACAGTGATGCAAAAGAAATGCTTCAGAAAAACAGCCATTTACTGGCAAACAGGTTGAACAGTATGGGAGTTGAAACTCAGAAAATACAGATTCAGACAGAAGCCACAGAAGATAACTATCAGCAAAATGAAAGAAATAATTCTGATTCTACCAGTGAAAATGGCAAAGATGAAAAACAGAATCACGATACCAATAGCGAAACAGAAGAAGAAAAAAACGAAAAGTCTTTTGCAGATATTTTGAAAGGAGGAAACTAAAATGGCATACGATTATGGAATAAATTCCATAGGTAACAGTTATTCGTCCAGTACCGAAAGAGAATCACCCCTTAAAGAACTCGATAAAAATGCGTTTCTGCAACTGCTTGTAGCGGAACTACAGAACCAGAACCCTTTGGAACCAATGAACAACCAGGATTTTATAAACCAGATGGCTCAGTTCACAACCATGGAACAGATGAGCAATATGAGTCAGTCACTTCAGGGTTTTCTGGAAACAATGAAATCAACCAGTAAAATCGAAGCTGCAGCTGTAGTTGGCAAATACGCAGTAGTGGAAGTCAACGAGATTCTTCTTGATGAAGGAGAAGCCAGAAATATACTTTTCAGTGTTGAACAGCCCGGACAAATTAAAATTGTTATAAAAAATGAAGATGGAAAAATTGTAACAACGGAAGAAATGGGAAATCTTGAAGAAGGACTTCATACTTATACATGGAGCGGACGTGACAATGCTGGAACACTTTTGCCCGATGGAGCTTATAGCTACGAACTCTATCTCACCGATGGTGACGGTAAGGAAACTGCATTCGGCGGAGTGGAAGGTGGAATAGTTCAGGCAGTTAATTTTACCGGCGACAAAATGTATGTGATGATTGATGGCATGAAACATCCATTTGACAAAATCATAGAAGTATCGGAACCACCAGAAGAAAAAGATACTGAACAGGCATAAGGGGAGGGATTGATATGGGCGATGCTCTTCATATAAATTCCCGTCCTTCTCCACTTTACGGCAAGAGTTTAAAAGCCTCTCAAGTACAGGAGAACAGCAAAGACAGAAATTCATTTAAAGAATTAGTTAATTCTCTGAAACTGGAAGAAAAAACCAAGGTAAAAATTTCATCTCATGCGATGAAAAGAATTGAATCCAGAAACATACAGATGGATGAAAAACTAATCAGCAATTTAAACGACGTAATGCAAATGGCTAAAAACAAGGGGGCAAGCAACACCCTCGCAATGTTCGGAGATAATTCCTTTATTTTAAGTGTAAAGGATAGAACAGTGGTAACCGTTGTTGATAACAAAGATATGGAATCAAGGTTTTTCACCAATATCGACAGTGTATATGTAAACGAATCATCGGAAACAAAAAAGGATAAATAAACAGGCTGGTCCCGATAAAAAGGGAGGCCTCCGGGTAGTGACCGTCAGATCTACCCGAAATAAGAGGAGGTAATATATTATGATGAGATCCATGTTCAGCGGAATTTCCGGATTAAAGGGATTCCAGCAATCAATGGATGTTATAGGAAACAACATAGCAAACGTTAATACGGTTGGGTACAAGGCTTCGAGAACCACTTTTCAGTCAATGCTTCTTCAGACTGTAGTAGGTGCAAAATCTCCGCAAGAGGGAGCACGTGGTGGTTCAAACGCTTTACAGATTGGTCTTGGTGCCCAAATGGCAAGTGTCGATAAAATAATGAATCAGGGAAGCTTTCAGAATACCGGAAAGAAAACCGACCTTGGATTGCAGGGAGAAGGATTCTTCATATTATCCGATGGCATACAGAATTACTATTCCAGAGCAGGAAATTTCATGATAGATGAAGGAGGCCAGTTCGTACAACCTTCCACAGGTATGAAATTACAGGGTTGGATATCCAAAATAGACCCTAAATCCGGAAAAAGATATCTGGATTTAGACAGAGCTCCAACAGATTTATTTATTACTGCCGGAATGACAATGCCGGCAAAAGCCACAAGTAACTTCTCACTGGGTGGAAACTTAAATTCTGATGTAGGTATAGAACCTCTGACAATTACGGTTAAAAATCCAGATGATCCGACAAAAAATTACAAAGTCAGATTTAATTTCCAGAAACTGCCACCTTTCGATACCAAGAGAATATTCTCAAGCGGAACTATTAAATATACCTGGAAAGCTGAAATAGTGGACTGGAATGCCGAAAGCCCAAGCGAATTACCGGAATTGAACAGTACAACAGGTCTGGTGGAATTGAATCAGTTCGGCCAGGTTGAAAAATTCTTCGTTTACAGTAAGACTTCATTAGACGGTGGCGATGGAACAAACAATTTCGATAACACCATAATAAACGGCGATGCACAGAAAACATGGTTTAATTACAGTCCTTCCGGCGGAACTCCAATCGAAGCATCGGTAAAGGATATTTTCGATCCCAACGATGATGGAATAATAGATAAAGTTATATCAAAAGTAGTGTACAATGCCGATTCAACTACCGAATATTCGCTTACTCCGGCATTGACTGCCGATGGACAGGTAACTACCGTTACCCTCAATTCGATAAAACCTGCTTCCAACGATACTGTAAATGTTTCATACTATGCTCAGGAAGACCTGGTATACGTTGATGGAAAAACTCAGTACAACTTGACAGGACCAATACTCGATTCGGAAAGTACAAGTGAAATTACCGATCAGGATCTTCTGCTTTCGATAGTAGATACAACTGGAACCGTAACTTATTTAACAGCAGGCACAGATTTCACATACGATGCAAACTCCGGAACGGCCACAATAATTAACACAAGCGCTATCCCAGCAAATCCTTCAAAAGTCAGATTTGAGTATGCGACAAGAGATGCTTTCACCGGTGACGGAACGAAGAGCAACTGGCAGTTAACCAAAAAAGCTATTTCTATGCCAGCCGGTTTTGCAACTGGAAAATCGACAGATGGTAACGATACCAAACTCACAATTGATCTTAATTACACCATAGATGAATCCAAAAGAAGAATAGGATTCCGTGGACCATACCCAACTACTGACCCCACAAAATATGATATCTCATACGCCGATCCCAACAACCCTAAAGAATTCGATACTGTTGATGTAGTAGTCGGTGGAACGATAAAGGCACAGGTATCCATACCTAAAACCGGAAATATAAAATTCTTCGATAAAAACGACACACAGAATTATGTGACTGGTGATTATGTATCACCAAAATTCGTTTCTTCAACAAGAATTTATGACTCAATAGGTAATCCGTACACAATTTACCTCGAATTCCAGAAACTGAAAACAAATCAGTGGGCATGGAGAGCCACGGAAGAAACAGGAATACCAATTTCCTATGTGGATGACAAGGAAAAAGAATACAACCCCAGCCCGTCAGATCTGAATTCCGTTGTCGGTGGAGTTGTGGAATTCGATTCCGGTGGTAGAGTTGCGGCATTCAAAGGATTGAGACAAAACGGTAAAGTTGAAGATGACATAAGCATTGTCAGAATCAAATTCGACCCTGGAAACAAAGTTGATGACGGAGCCGCGCCTCCTCCTGAAGAGGGAGCATCTCCGATAAGTGCCGGGATAGACTTCTCTGAACTTGTTCAGTTCTCCAGCGATTTCACCGCTTCTGTTACATCACAGGATGGTAATTCTATGGGTGTGCTTCAGGCATTTGCCATAAACACAGCAGGTCAGGTAGTCGGAACGTTCTCCAACGAAAAGAGTGATGTTCTCGGACAGATAGCCGTTGCTTCGTTTAACAATCCCGCAGGTCTGGTAGAACTTGGAAATACTCTTTATTCGGTAAGCGGAAACAGCGGACTGCCACTCGTCGGTCTCCCTGGAACAGGCGGAAGAGGTACAGTAGTCCCCGGTGTTCTTGAAATGTCAAACGTTGACCTCGCCGAGGAATTCACAGGGATGGTAGTAGTACAGCGTGCTTTCCAGGCTAACGCCAGAACTGTAACAACTGTTGACCAGATTCTTCAGGAACTGGTATCACTTAAGAGATAATTTATATTAAATATTTTAGAAAACGGAGGGATAAGTTCCCTCCGTTTTTTTATGCTATATCCCTTTTTGCAATTCTTCTTGCTTTAGCATTTTTTAATTTAATACCAGTTATAAACAATACGATTAAAAAAGCCAGAAATACCATTCCCACAAAAACATGAGCATTTTGCGGACCTTTATTATCCAAAATAAAGCCTATGACGGGCAAAAATATCGCATACGAAATACTGGAAAACATACTTATCGTCGAAATCGTAGTAGCTCTGAAAACATTTTCCGTATTTCTGTTTATTATATTTTTAATAATGGGTCCATATAGAGCCCGGTAAATCTGCTGTAAAAATATAACGGGAATTATGATTATATTCATAAATATCCCTGGTATCAGAAAAGAGAGCACCATCAGAAAGGATAAAAACAACAGTGAGTTTATTCCATTTTTCTGTGCGAAATATCTGGAATATACCTTCGCGGAAATTGATGCAAACAGATTCAAGGCCAGAAATACAATACCATACATCAAAATTGGAATATTAACGGCTTTGAAAAGAGGTTCATACATCCAGTAACCTATCATGTTGCTGCATCCAAAACTTATTGCAAATACAGTTATCCAAATGCAAATGCTTGATTTGAAAATATTTTTAGTATTCTGTACAACGTGTAAAATGTATGATGTATTTCTCTTTTCAAACGTTGGTTCGATGAATTTTACCGCAAAAACTGATGCTACGGACAAGAAAAACACACTTATTATGAATGGTATATTTTTATCCAGTGTAAAAAGCATACTACTTAAAACAGACCCCACACCCTGCCCTAAAAATATTCGACTGAAAGCCGTCGCCTCATATTTTGAGTAATCCTTTTCATACTGTGTGCCTTTAATGGATTCATAAAGGATTGCCGAATCTGCACCGCTACTGAATGTAATACCTATACCCATGATGATTTCAGCCAATACCAGTATAAAAAAATTGTCAAAAATCATATATACTATCAATCCAGCTGCCATAAAAAAACCGGATAAAATCAACGAGAGTTTTCTGGAAATTTTATCTGCAATAACACCTGTGGGAATTTCAAATATTATGCGAGACAACGCCGCTGCGGATTGAAGAAACATTATCTGCGTATAATTCAACCCTTTATTTATCAAAAAAGGAGTGAGCACAGGGCCTATAATCATCATACCAATAAAGAATTTATGATACATGTATACTTTTATATTTTTTTCTGCCTGAATACTATTCATAAATACATACTCCTTTCCAATATTTATAATTTATAAAATAAAAATCGTAACAGAAGACTTACCATTCCAAGTTCAGAACAGTTTTAATTTATTGAATGGCTAATATTTAATTTTTCCATCGATAATAATATTAAGCTACAAATTAATGATAAGAATAATGTAAATACTACAAACTCTCATTCTCCAAAGTTGATAGTAAATCCGCTTTTTTTAACCGGATTGATGTAAAGAATAAAATCATGGCGAATACACCGAATATACACCCAACTACCAAATACGCATATTTACTTCCCCTGTTATCCAGAATCATTCCTAAAAATGGAAGTGCTCCTGCGTACGCAAGGCTAGAAAGAAGGCTCATAGTTGAAATCATAGTAGCCCTGTGTTTATCTTGTGTATTTCTGTTGAGTACCCCTTTCATAACAGGGCCGTATATTGCCCGGAATATCTGTTGAAGTGTAATGAAAGGAAAGATGAATATATTCATAAACATACAGGGTACTATAAATGATAAAAACACTATAACTGTCAAAAACAAAAGTATTTTTATACTGCTTTTTCCCGAATAATATTTCGAATAAATCTTTGCAGATAATGCGGCAATTATATTGAACACAAAGAATATCACACCATATACGGGAACTGCTATGTTGACAGTTTTAAAATATGGTTCATAAAGAAAGAATCCAATTACCGTACAGCTACCAAAAAATATCGAATATAAAGTCAACCATAATACTATTTTTGATTTAAAAATATTTTTCGTGTTTTCGAATACATGTGACACATATGAATCTGTAGTTTTCTCCCTTACGGGTTCAATAAAGTAAAGAGCCGTAATCATAGCCAGTATCATGAATGAAACACTCATTATATATGGATTATCATCGTTCATGGAAAATAATATACTGCTTATTACTCCACCAACTCCTTGCCCCATAAATATGTAACTCACAGATTTTGATTCATACTTACTGTACTCTTTTTCATGCTCAGTACCTTTGAGTGTTTCGAATAATAAAGCTGAATCGGCTCCACTACTGAATGTAAGCCCTATTCCGATTATTATTTCTCCTAAAGCAAGTAAATAAAAATTATCGAATAAAATGTACAGACTTAAACCGCTTGCGATGAATATTCCAGCCAGTATCAGTGATAATTTTCTCGAAAACTTATCGGCAACTACTCCGGTCGGAACTTCGAAGAGGAATGTTGTGACTGCATAAACAGATTGCAAAGACAGAATCTGCGTATAATTAAGCCCTTTGTTGAGAAGAAAGGGAGTAACTATGGGTCCTATTATGATCATATTTATAAAGAATTTGTAAAACATATAAATCCTTATATTCTTTTTAATCTGTATCTCATCCATTCCATTCACTCCCCTTAAAATAATCAAATTCTTATAAAAAAAGAAGGAGTAAAACTCCTTCTTTTCTGTCGTTAATTATATGGCGAAAGAGCTAAGTCCAGAAATTCTGTTCCTGGGTATACGCCATACCAGATGAAAAACATCCCGGTTTCACACAATCATTATCGTTATAGTATTTTACTGTTGCTCCCCATTTGCTTGAATTTTTATTTTTGTCCATTTCATTTCCTCCTAAATCCTTTTTTATAATTTTGTTTTTTGCAGATTAATTAAATAAAGATTCTTACGTCACTTATGGAACTTGAATTATCTGTGTACATCCTTTCATTCTCTTCGTTCATAAGTTCTGAATGTATCCATATGTTCGAAGAAGATTTAATTCTTTTACTTGCCATGACAATCACCTCCCATAGCAAATTAGTTGTTTCTGAATGCTATAAATTCAACATTGGCTTCATACTTAGCCTTCGCCATCTTCAAACGATTTTCAAAATCGTTTTCTGAATAATCCAGTCTCTTTCTCATAATACCTCCTTTCAGATCTCTTTACTGACAATAAAAAAGGGGTCGAATTCTTTCGACCCCTTTTCCTATATACAAAAGAAATTATCTACACTAAAAACCGGGATCGGGCGAAAGAATTAAATCCGCATCAAAAGAAGCAGACTGCACTGCACCTGGAACATTCTCTAAAAACATTTTGTTATTGGTCATATTCTTCGCCTCCCTTCCTATAATATCGATGTATTATAACAAAAATAACTTTCATTGTCAAATGTTATATACTTTCTAAAGTTTCGATTTCCAGTCTTTTTTTTGAATCTCTTTCTAACTTTTAATATTCATTAATAAAAAATATAACTGAACATCACAAGAGTTCAGGTAGTAAAGCTGTAATAAAAAAATATAGTATAATATTGTAATTTTTAAGGAGTGTAAAAAATGTCAGAAATATACATACCTCAGAAAAATGAAATAATGCCTTCAAAACGTTTTTATCTGATGCGAGCAGGTTTTAAAGGCTATGATTTTGAAATCGATCTTAAAATGCGGACCTTGGTTAACAACATATATCTGGAAGGAATTGAGCTTTGCGAACCAGTTATACATTTTTATGAACTTGGCAGAAAACAATTTGACAAGATAAAAATACCGCTTGAATTCGGAAAGGTAGACAGTATAACTTTATTTACTTCGACATTGGGAGAGAAAATAGACAGAAAAATCGAATACCTTTCAAATAACGACAGGATACTCGAAGCATCTTTACTGGATTCATGGGCTTCAGAATCTCTTGAAGCCTTAAATGAAAGTTTTGACCACAAACTCCGAAACTCCAGAAATGCAACCGGAACTTTGAGGTTCTCCCCAGGGTATGGTGAATTAAGCATACTTGAGAACGTTCATATTTTATCCCTGCTGAACCAAAATAAGATAAAGGCAAATCCAAAAACTGGTATACTACTACCAAGAAAAAGTACGGTCTGTATGATAGGCTGGAAGAATCAGGAGGAAAAATGAAAACTATCAATGAATTGCTGACGGGTAAAAGCGATTGTCTGTCTTTTGAAGTATATCCGCCAAAAAAGAATGTAAAAACTGAAATGGATATAATAAATAGAACCATAGGCAAATTAACACATCTGAACCCGGATTTCATAAGCGTTACTTTCGGAGCCGGTGGCAGCAACAAAGGCAAGGCAGTTGAGATTTCTGAGATGGTGCAGAATAACGGCACAACTCCCCTTGCACATTTAACATCCGTTGGATATACTAAAAATGATATCGGAATTATACTCGATAACATGTATTCAAAAGGTATTAAAAACATACTGGCTTTGAGAGGTGATATACCACAGGAAGTTGAATTCCCGAATGGCGCATGGACTGATTTCGAGTTCGCTAAAAACCTTATATCTTATATCAAAAGTGATGGTAGATTCTGTATAGGTGCCGCTGCATATCCCGAAGGCCATAAAGATTGCAAGGATGTTGAAATTTCGGTAAATCATTTAAGGGAAAAAGTCGAAGCTGGTGCGGACTTTTTCATAACTCAGTTGTTCTTTGAAAATGACAATTATTATAAATTCATCGATATGGTGGAAAAACTCGGAATGAACATGCCTATAATCCCGGCTATATTACCCGTTTTAAAAGCTAATCAGGTGAATAGAATAGTGGAACTCTCCGGAGCTTCTATCCCACCTGAACTTGCATCATTACTCGAAAAATACAAAGATGATGATGTTTCCATGAAGGCAGCGGGTAAGGAATTTGCAGCAAAACAGATAGAGAATTTAAGATCACAGGGAATAAAATACATTCACCTTTACACTATGAACAAATATAAATCAGTTGCAGAAATAGTAAAAATGTGTGGTTTGAGGTAATTGGAGGTTGCTGAATGAACAGAAAAGAATTCGTAAAATTATTAACTGAAAAAGTCCTGTTACTTGATGGATCTTATGGAGCAAACTTTTTCAAGATGGGAAAAGGTGATATTCCAGGTGAACTGCTGAACCTGAAGGATCCTGATACCGTTTTAAAACTGCAAAGGGATTACGTTAAATCAGGAGCCGATATTCTACTCTCCAATACTTTCAGTGCAAATAAGGCAAAACTTCTGGAATTGAAGGCATCAGAGGACATTGAAGCAATAAACCACGAAGGTGTCAGAATAGCTAAAGAGGCCTCTGCAGGAAGAGCCCTTGTCTTTGCTGACATGACTTCCACAGGCAGTTTTCCCACTCCCGTTGGTGATTCAGGTTTTGAAGAAATATACGAAATATACCGCGAACAGGCACAGTATCTTTTTGATGCCGGGGCAGATGGTTTCATCGTCGAAACGATGACAGACATGAAAGAACTAAAAGCTGCTGTATTGGCTATAAGGTCTGTCACCGAGGATCTTCCGTTAATAGCTCATATGACTTTTGACGAAACAATGCGTTCCGTAACGGGTACAACAGTGGAAATATTCGGTTCTCTTTTCAACGATTTGGATGTGGATGTTGTTGGAATAAACTGCTCTTTAGATCCCGAAGGCACGTTGAAAGTACTTGAAAGACTTTCGAAATACACTTCAAAACCTCTGTGTGTTGAACCAAATGCCGGCAAACCAGTTTATGATGGGAAGCGGCTGACATACAATATGACACCGGAAAAATTTGCGGTGTACGTTGAAGATTTTATAGATATAGGAGCTTCGATAATAGGAGGATGCTGCGGAACTTCTCCGGAGCACATAGCATTAGCAAGAAAACAACTGGATAAAAGACTTTTATACAAAAACACTCCTGGGTTCAAGAGAGCATCAAACATGCTGAATTACCTCAACGGGGGTATTCTGGAAGAGGCATCATGCGGGCAGGTACTTTCCTCAAGGACAAAATGTGCAAATGTACTTCCTTTTACTGTTATAGGAGAAAGAATAAATCCGGCTTCCAGAAATAAATTTCAGGCTGAAATACAGGAATGCAAATTCGACAGACTGTATCACGAAGCTCAGGAACAGGAAATAGAAGGCGCAAAAATTATAGATGTAAATTTGGGTATAGAAAAAACTCTGGACCACGAACATTTCAGAAAAGCCATAAATGGTCTTGATAGAATTTCTTCAATCCCAATATCCTTCGATATTCAGGTAAACAGATATCTCGACACTGCATTGAGAGAATACGCAGGCAGGGGGCTTATAAATTCTGCAAGAGTGACGGAAAAAAGTCTGGCAAACAAAATAGCTCTACTTAAAAAATATGGTGGTATGCTTATTTTACTCGCGATGGGAAAAGAAATTTCCGAATCAGCAGAAGAACGTTTTAAAAAGGTAATGGAAGGAATAGAAATATTGGAAAAAAACGGTATTTCGAGAAACAGGGTATTTGCTGACCCATTAGTTCTTTCAATGGGGGCAAAAAATGACCCCTATATAACTTTGCAAACGGTAAGTTTACTTTCGCGCGAGGGCATCAAGACGACAATGGGGTTATCTAATCTCAGTTTTGGCCTGCCTGATCGTTCTGCGATAAACTCAGCTTTTCTCGCACAGTGTATGTATTTCGGACAAACTTCCGCTATCATGAATCCGGGAGAAAATATCATGATGGATACGGTTAAAGGTTCTCTTCTACTCAAAGGGGAAAAACTCGAAGAGGGAGAAAAAATCCAATCAGAAAATCCATTTACCGATTCACTTTTAAACGGTGATATAAAAAAACTGGAATTACTGACTGAAGAAGCTCTGAATGAATACGATTCAATTCATGTCAGTCAGAACATACTCGGAAAAGCTATGGAAGAAATAGGAACGCTTTATTCAAAGGGAAAAATTTTCCTGCCTAACCTTCTTCTGGCATCAGAAACATCTCAGCCAATATTCAGCAAATTAAATAAATTGAATGCCAATTCAATTACATTTAAAGGAAAAGTACTTCTGGCAACCGTAGAAGGCGACGTTCATGATATAGGAAAAAAGATTGTTGGTACTGTACTTAAAAGTGGTGGTTTTGAAGTTATAGATGCCGGAAAAGACATACCCGCATCCGAAATCGTAAAAAGAGTTAAAGAGATAAAACCTGATATTTTAGGACTTTCGGCAATGATGACAACAACAGTTGGACGTGTTGAAGAAGTTCATGATTTATTAAAGGCAGAAGGAATGGAAGTTCTTCTCATATCGGGCGGAGCATCTATGACAGAAGAACTGGCACAGAATTTTGGTTGTGACGGTTACTCCAAAGACGCATCTCAGGCTCTGATTCTCTGTAAAAACCTTATGGATAGTTTAAATGCATAATGAAATGCTTTTATTCCATTGATATAAACTTATAATAGTTCCAACAATAATATACGTGTTATCAGACGTGGTGAAAAATGTAAAAAACTACTTTTATATTTTTCACCCGTTTTGAAATTGGAGCAAAAATTATAATGGGTAAAATCGTTATGTTAAAACCAATCATATTTCCGGCAAAAAACGGATTCGCATATTGTTTTATATAAAGTCCTCATAATCTGCGCGTATTTAATGCGTACGTTAAAGCGTCAGAAGGGTTATAAATAGAGATATACACGCTCCAGAACAAGCTATGAAACGTTAATTGTAATCAAATTCGGCGAAATTTACAAACCGGGCACTTCACGAGTTTCAAACTCGCTGCGCTCAAACAGCGAAACTCAACCGTTACGTTCCCTGGTTTGTATTTTCATAGCCAAACTTGAATTAAGATTTCCTTATTCATATCATGTTCCTTGTACTCTTGATGACAGTATTCAAGGTGTAAATAATTTGATTTACAAGAACGTAATGTTGGCGCACATTATGAGTAAAGTATAATATTGCTTTGTTCTGATTCTTTGTGTTTTTTGAATAATACTATTATTTCAGGAAAACCATTCCAAATATGGGAAATACTGATCTTTATAATGATGTCTGAAATGAAATCAATGGTATAATCTATATGCAGATAAGTATAGGAGGAAGGCTAAATGAGGATAGAACCTCCGGACAAGAGTATAGAAAACAAGAAAAAATCTTCTTCGGTGAAAAGAAAAAAAGGTAATAAGAAAATTGGTGGAAGTAAAACGGGAGAAGATTGGACTGGTTTTATGGATATTCTGGGTGAGATTGAACTCGATAAGGCTGAAGAAGAAGCAAAGAAATATCTGCAGTTAGTGCTTCAATCAGGAAACAGTTTCTCGAGATCACCAACTCACAGAAATTTCCAGTATTACAAAGATTCCATCAAGAAATTTTTACAGTTTATAGAAAAAGGACTATATAAAATACATGAAGACATGGGAATGGATGTCGATTACCCCAAACTTTACATGGTAGCTGATATAGTTGATGAAAAAATGCATCAGATCGCAAACATTCTCATGAAAAATGAAAAAAACACCATACAATTCGCAGGCAGAGTAGAAGAAATTAACGGGCTGGTTTTGGATTTGTACAGGTGAAAGTTCGGTGAAAGATACGCAGATTACGGAAAATGATAATATTAAAGAATCTATCTCTACGGTTTATTCAGATATAATTTTAAAATTTAAAAACATCCTTGCTGAAAAAGGAAGTGTTTCCATATGTCTTACCGGAAAAGATGATTATCTTTCTGAGAAGATAATGGAGATTGTATTGGAAGAACATGAAAATCTACCCTATAGACATATAATGGGTAGTAATGATTTCATACATTCTGAAAAAGAGGGGCAATTGAAAGTTTCAAATATAAGAGATTTAATAGCCTTTTCTGAATTCAGTGCAGAAACCCTTTCACATAAGTATATAATCATAAATCGTCTGGAGAGGGCAAACAACGTTTCGGAAAACAGCCTGCTGAAATTACTGGAAGAACCACCAAATGATACAGTAATAGTAACCTATACTGGATCATATTATTCACTTTTAAACACGGTCAGAAGCAGGTTATTCAGAATTGAAATCCCACAGAGAAATTTGCCCTTAATTCCTGGCAGAACTGAAGAGTGGCAATGGATTGCCTCAAATAACCTGAATTTCTACTTTGATACGCTCACTATTAATCCCGAAGATCAGAAATATATTAACGATACCCTGAGAAATTCCGATCTGGAAAATTCCTTCAGTGACTTGAGTGTTATATGCAGCGGAAAGTCTCCCGAATGGACAGAAATTTACCCATTTAAAAATGATACATGGAAAGAATTGATCAGTTTCTTTATATCAGAAAAAATAATAACAGCTCAGCTGAACGGTTCGCAGAAACTTCTTATTTCCAACTATCAGGACGCGATTTCGAAAAATATAAAAAGGATTTCATCTACTGAATTCTATGCAGTATTTTTCCGGTTGATTTTAAAGAAAATCGTCAGGATGCTACTTGATATTGCATTACTTAAAAATAGTAAAAACTGGGAAAACAGGGGATATACCCGTATGAATCTGAACCTGTTTGAAAGTAAAAAATATGTTGATATAATTCATGTGAAAGAATTTATAGAATGGTGCGAAAAAGTAGCCGGAATGGAAAAAATGGTTGTTAATCCTGATTTGACATTCAGGACTTTTGATATATTATTTAACAAGATTTTTTCAACAGAAAACTGAATTTAGATTTTAAGATTGATTTGTATCGTAAAATACGGTATAAAAATGTGATAAAAACGATGAATGGAGTGAAAATATGTCATTAACGGCTAAAATATACGCAGTTGAATTTCTTCAGATTGGAAAAAAGAACTACTTTTCTTATGAAGGAGACCTAAAAAGAGGGCAAAAAGTTTTAGGAATGAGCTTTTTCGGGCTCGAAATTGGTACGGTAATATGGGGTCCCAAAGAAGTTGATATAGAGAAGGAAAAAATTGAAGTTAAACCTTTACTAAGACCTGCAACAGACGAGGATATGGAACAACAGAAAAAAAATGATGATGATGCCAGAGAGGCTTTCAGAATATGCAAGGAAAAAATAGGCAGATTAAAGCTATCTATGAAATTACTAAAAGCTGTATACATGTTCGACAGGTCAAAACTGCTCTTTTATTTCAGCGCAGAAGGCAGAGTTGATTTCAGAGAACTTGTAAAAGATCTGGCACATACATTTAAAATCAGAATAGAGCTTAGACAGGTTGGTGTACGAGATGAACTGAAATTCATCGGGGCAATCGGTATGTGCGGACAGCCTGTATGCTGTAAAAGGTTTTTAAGAGAATTCGACACAATTACACTTAAAGATGCCAAAAAACAGCAATTAATGATAAATCCGGCAAAAATATCGGGCCAATGCCGCAGACTTCTTTGCTGTTTGAAATACGAAGTTGATAATTACGACCAGATGATGGCAGGAATCCCGGGACAGGGAAGCATTGTGGAATTCGATGGAAAAGTCTGCAAAGTACTAAATGCCAATGTTTTCACTAAACTGGTAACGGTTCAAAGCGATTCCGGACAAACTGAGACTATTCCTTTTGAATTCTTCCTTACAGGAGAAAAAACTAAAATACTTGTTGAAGCTTCTTCTTTTGACGATGAAGTTGAAGTACTTAAAGATGAAGATTGATAAATGGAGTGATATTTCTGAGCGAAAAATTTGAACATTATTATACCGAATCTCCGACTTCTGAACTGAAAGTCAGGGATGTGCAGTTAAAACTTTCAAATGGGCATATTTACAAATTTAAAAGTCCAAGCGGTGTATTCGGATATGGCAAAACGGACCGTGCATCAAAAATACTGATTGAGAAATGCCGCCTTCATGGTAAATCCATACTCGATCTCGGATGTGGTTACGGTATGATAGGAATTACTTTAAAAAAAGAATTCCCTTATCTCAATCTGTTTATGAGTGATATAAACCAGCGAGCCATAGAATTCTCTAAAATCAATTCAAAAAACAACAACCTGGCTCCTGAAATCAGGCATGGTTATCTTTACGAACCCTGGCTGGGAATGAAATTTGATAACATTCTATGTAACCCTCCCATTGCCGCAGGAAAAAAGGTGTGGATGGAAATAATAGAAAAATCCCCTGAATTCCTGGAAAAGGACGGGGTAATACAGCTGGTGGCTTTCCATAACAAAGGGGGAAGCAGAATTCTGGAATATATGAAAAAACATTTCAATTCCGTAAAAACTTTTGAGAAAAGCGGTGGAGTAAGAATATACGCTGGTTTTGGTGATTGAATGCAATGATTTCTAAGAATACCTTGCGATCAATAATATTAATCGTCATGTTTTTTGTAATCAGCCTGTTTATTTTTATGATATCCAATCATAAAAACAGTTTTGATGTGGTTTATTTTACCGATAAAATTGAATATGATAAAAATGATAACAAAGGTATTCTGATAGAAAAAACGCTGAATGAAATTTTTAAAGAAACTGAATTTCAGGCAGAATATAAAATTTTATCGTATCCTTTTTCCACAGAAAAGACACTCAGTGAGATAAAACCAGAAATCAGTATACTGGACAATTCCATTTTAAGCGAAAGAGAAATTTTCTATGCCGGTAAAAATGAAAATACTTTAACACTTTTAAACGGCGTACTTTCAAAAGCAGAAAGAGAAAATTTGCCTGCAGGTTTTTATACAACTGCACATGATCTGGAAGACATATATGATGCAGTTGATGTTTTTTTGAAAAAAAACGATGCAGGTAAAATACTGCTGGTATACGATAATTCTGGAAAAAGCAACTTAATTCATCATATAAGAGAGAGTGGATTCGAGGCCAGAGATATAAACATTGAAGACGATAAAAATCTTTTCTTTCAGAAATTGGGCGAAGAATTGGCAGAATATACCCCAGATCAATTGCTGCTATGTTGCGACGATGAAAATTTATCGGATATAATAAATATGGTCCCGGGTTTTCCGCGTGAAAGGATATTGATAGTATCGGATTTCAATCCCAAAGATATATTTTATTATTGTGGTATAAATTCGATAGGAATAAAATTTTTATCATCATATCCATATGAAAATTACAGCTCTTATTCGCCTGCTGATTCATCTCTTAAATCTGTTCTGCAGAAAATAGCAATATGTTTTTTAGATAATAAAAGTGTCAAAGATTCTGGCGAATGTGTTTTTCGGCCTCAGGATGAGAATTTCGTTGAAGCCGATTTTGAAAATGGCAGAAGAATCAGTCCGGTTTACCTGTATCTTATAAGCGATGAGGAAATAGTTTTAGCAGACAGTTATTCTCCCAAAAAGGATGTGTATTGAAAAATTGAATGAAGGAAATAATTTGAATAGGTTTTCATTCAGAAAGGCACTTTTTATATGGATTATTTTATACATTTTATTTCTTATCGTATGGGGATTGATTTCCTCGGGATTTTTTTCAAAAAATATTGAGAAGAATTCTTTCTTACTGCAGAATTCTTTCGTATCACATTCAGAAAGGCTGGCAGCGACTTTACCTTTGAAGGGAAAAGATTCTTTGGGTTTTTTTAAAAGAATCATTATTTCTGATAAAGATGGAAAAGTTTTAAATCAGTTTGGTAATGTTATAGAAGGAATGATAAAAAACAACGATTTTTTTTACAACACAGCTTATTCAAAAAACAATTTCTGGATTTCAAATTTTAATTATGATATGCAACTTAAAGAAAACGTAGTAATACTGGGATATATGGAGAATAATACGAATTATACCGGTTTTATAGACATGAACACTTTTGCAGATCAGTTCACCGATGATATACCTTCGGATATTGATTTATTCATTGTCGATTCGAATAAAACTGGATTTCTTTATTCAAACGGAATGTACAAGATAACAGATACTTATAAAAGTATAGATATGGCATGGCTTCCGGGTTCTGTATTCAGAATTGAAAATAAAACCTACTTCTTCTCTCTCAAAAAAATGGAGAATTTGGAAATATATTATTTAATACCATTGAGCGATATTATAATTGAGTATTTCATGCCTGTAACGATTCCCTTTATAACCGGGATTATTTTCCTGTTTTTACTGAAATTATGGTTCATAAAGATGGAACAGAGCAATTGTGGGTACTTCAGAGAAATAAAAGACATGGTGGAAACCAAGGGGCATTTCATTGACAAAATAGACAGAAGCGCTCCAAAGGATTTTATAGATTGTGCCGTTTCGGTTTCGGAACTCATAGAAAACAATCATGCTTTCTCACAGGAAATCCAGAGATTATCCGAAAAGGCTTCTTCACTCAGTGAAAACCTTAAAGTAACCATGTTTAAAACCGCTTCGCTGAACCAGTTTTTTCAGAAGTTTTCGATTTCGGAAAACTACTCTATAAACAATGGATTGATAACTTTATGCAAGATAATGATAGAGAATGACGATTCATTGAATGGCGGAAATGTGGAATTGAACAACGAAAAAATATTCTCCACTGAGATTAAAAATCCGGAAAATTTTATTGAAGAAAGGATTCATGTAACCTACTCGGGAACAGAAATGTATATTACGCTTTATTTCAAACAAAATATAAATAAGCAGGATTTACTACTGAAAAAAGAAGTACTGAAAAACACTTTCTATACGTTTGCCGTTATGTTCGCCCTGAAAAAGGAAAACAGGCATGACAGACAAACCGGTCTTATGAGTTTTGAATTTTTTTCCTCTCTGATGAAAAAAGAGATGTACCAATTGGAAAGATACGATAGGAACGGTTCATTAATGATGCTTTATTTTAAAGAAATAAATCTCATACTGGAAAAATATGGGGAAGCTTCGTATGAAAAAATCCTCGGAATCGTAGGTAAAACAATAAAAAACTCAACAAGGGAATCAGACCTTGCCACAAGGTATTCCGTGGATAAAATCCTTATTTTCTTTCCCGAAACGAATTTAGAGAACTGCCAGGAAAAAGGGCAATCCCTTTCTTATACAATCGAAAAGGAAGTGTTTAAAGAATTTTATGATATCAAATTACCGGTAAAAATCGGCATCAGCCACTGCGTAAAAGATGAAAAAACTCTGCATAAGATGATTGAAGAATGTACGGAAAACATTATGGAGAGTACCAGATAAAACTTATACCATTTAAATTCCAAGATAGTTGTTTATTTTATTTTTATCAAAACCAACCACGATTTTATTACCTATTTCAATAACAGGAACACCCATTTGTCCGGTTTTTCGAACCATTTTATCTGCGGCCTTTCTGTCTTTGGAAACATCGTATTCTCTGAACGGTATTCCTAGCTGTTTAAAATATCTTTTGGCTGCCGTACAATAACCACAAGAAGGAGTGGAGTATAAATTTACTTTCAAATGCATAAACACACCTCATATTCATTTTCGATTTTTACCCCCTGGGGGTATAGTTTAAACGAAAAAAAACATAAAATTATTCCAGAGGTTTATAATGGTTTTTAGCGTTACTGATATTCTCAACATCGTGTACAGAAAAATATATTTTGATGATGAAATAGGCGGAAATATAACGATAAGAGGTGAAATTGCATCGTTCAAAACGCATGGGAGGCATGCTTATTTTTCAGTAAAAGACAGCGAAAGCGTTTTAAAATGCGTATATTTCTCATACATTTCTTCACATGGTGAAGAATACCCTACAGGAACATTAGTCGACATAACAGGTCAGCTTAAAATATACAATCCCAGAGGAGATCTGCAGCTTTATGCATCACGTATAGAAAAAATCTCTGAAAAAGGGATTCTTCAGATAAAATATGAAAAAATGAAAAGAAAACTGCTCGACGAAGGGATAATACCAAAACCTGCTGATGAAAAACACGAAATACCTTTTTTCCCGCGTAAAATTTCGGTAATCGCATCAAGAACATCTGCTGCTTTGCAGGACATAATAAAGACTTTAAATTTGAGGAACCCTTTGATTACCATAAATATTCATCATTCATCAGTTCAGGGGTCACTAGCACATAAAGAACTGATTAAAGCCATAGAGTCTGCAGAAAACGGAAGTTCGGAACTGATAATACTGGCAAGAGGCGGTGGATCCGTCGAGGATCTGTGGGCCTTCAACGAAGAAGAATTGATACGTAAAGTCAGAAATTGTTCTAAACCAATCGTAGTGGGAATTGGACATGAAACCGATCATTGCCTCAGTGAATACGCCGCGGATTTGATAGCATCAACCCCAACAGCAGCGGCTATGCTGGCTTCTCATAAAATCGATGAAATCGTTGAAAACAGTCGTACAAAACTGATGAGTATTTCAGCCAAACTTGCATACAGAACAGATAACAACAAAAATCACATACATATGATGAAAAGACATCTCATCAAAGTTCACCCGTTGGAATTAATCAAAAATAAAAAAACAACATTGAACCATAAAATGGCTTTAGGTTTGAGAAATATAAACAGAATACATTCTCTGAAAAAAAAAGAAATGCTGAAAATCAGAGCGATGCTGAGGGCAAATAGCCCAAATAATAATTTAGAAACATTAAAAATGGAATTTGATGGTAAAATTAAACAATTAATCCAGCTTAATCCTCTGAATACCCTGTTGCGTGGATATTCATGGGTAGAAAAGGATAATCGTATAATCGAATCGTGTAAAGGAATTCATAAGGGTGATGAAATAAAAATCCGAATGAAAGACGGTATTATGTCGGCGGAAGTTAAAGATTTGACTGAAGAAAAAACATCGGAAAGGGTAGGATTTGATGAAAAAGAGTTCAAAGGAAGAAAATATCGAAGAATTGATGGTAAGAATTGATGAAATAATTGACGAATTGGAAAATGGTGAAAAACCCCTTGAAGAAGCTTTGGAAAGTTTCAGGAAAGCAGTTGATTTATATAAAGTCGTTAAGAAGAAAATCGACACTGCAGAGTTGAAAATAATTGAAATAACGGGAGAACTGGAGGATATAGATGAATCGGATTAATTTCAGTGAAAACCCGGATTTAATTTCAACTATTAAAAATTCCGATGCACAGGGTTTAAAAAACATTTCGGAAAGCATTCGTGAATACATAGTTAAAACTGTCAGCAAAAACGGTGGCCACCTTGCTTCAAATCTCGGTACCGTTGAATTAACAGTTTCACTTTACAAATCCTTCGACTTTCCATACAACGATGTTCTGGTTTGGGATACCGGACATCAATCTTATACACATAAAATAATTTCCGGCAGATACAGCGAATTTGATACATTAAGACAAAAAGATGGTATATGTGGATATGCGAATATATTTGAAAGCGATTTCGATTCTTTCGGGGCGGGACATGTTGGCACGTCGATAGGAGCAGCTTTGGCTTTCGAACAATCAAAGAGGCTTAGAAATGAAAATGGAAATGTCATAGCAGTTATAGGTGATGGTGCACTTACTTCAGGAAACGCTCTCGAGGCATTAAATCAGGCCACAAATCTTAAAAGTAACATACGTATTGTGATAAACGATAACGGAATGTCAATCAGCCCGAATGTAGGGTCTATGGCGAGTAATCTGGCAGTTATGCGTACGAGTAAACCCTATACGAAGTTTAAAAATAAGCTTAAGCACTTTTTCAGCGAAACACATATGAACCGCCTTGAAGGATTTCTTAAAAGATTCAGAAACAGCATAAAGAACAGTTTAATTCCTCAGAATATGTTCGAAGCAATGGGATTTAAATATCTGGGACCGATAAACGGACATGATATTGAGTTGATGAACCATGTTTTCAACAATCTTAAAAGCGACTACAATAAACCGGTTATAATTCACATTCATACGAAAAAGGGCAAAGGAATGGATTACGCCGAAAAGCAACCAACGGTATATCATGGTGTTGGCCGTATGAATCCCGGGAATGGTGAATTGATAACCAAAAAAAATATGATCAGCTACAGTGAAGCACTTGGAATAACACTCAGTGAACTGGGAAAAAAAGATGAAAAACTGGTTGCAATCACAGCGGCGATGGAATACGGTACCGGATTGTACAGATTTCGTCAGAAATTCCCGGAAAGGTTCTTCGACTTAGGAATAACGGAACAGTTTTGTGCAACTTTTGCAGGCGGATTGGCAAGAAACGGATTACATCCGGTATATGCAGTTTATTCAACTTTTTCTCAGCGGGCTTATGACCAATTCGTACACGATATAGCGTTACAAAAACTCCCTGTACTTATCTGTCTTGACCGGGCTGGTATTGTCGGTGCCGATGGACCGACTCATCATGGGAATTTTGATATTAATTTTGCCTTACCCATACCGGATACAAAAATATATTCCCCAGGCAGTATACGGGAATTTTCCACCATTCTCAATTTCATGGTCAACCATAATTGGAACTTTTCAGGCCCTGTATTTTTGAGATACCCACGTAAATCAGAATTTGGAAATGAAGAACTTATAAAAGAATTGATAGAAAACAACATAGAACTCGATCCCGAAAATTGGCAAATTATATCCAAGAATGAAATCAGGAATTTGCATGGCAAATCAACTGACAAAAATGAAATCCCGGAAATTATCATATTCGCAACGGGAAACATGGTTGAAAAAATTAAAAACATCAGAGGAAACGAAAGGTATGAGATCACATCAATAAACTGTACTTCTCTCAAACCTTTTGATTTTAATTTGCTTGACAGACTTTTTAAAGATCGTAAAAAGAAAACATACATGATCACAGTTGAAGAGGGTAATTTAATAGGTGGATTCGGACAATACCTTACAAATCATATACTCAAAAAGTATCCCAATAAAATCACAGCATTTGAAAATATGGGAATAGAGGATGTGTTTGTAACTCATGGTGGTATTTCTGAATTACATGAGATGACAGGACTTACGGAAAAAAACATAGTAAATAAAATTGAACAGATTATAGGAGATAGAAATGAAATATGAGACTTTGGTACTGGATATTGACGGAACACTTCTTTCAAGTGATTTGAAAATAAGTGATAACACGGTAAAAATAATTGAGAAACTTCATTCCAGTGGAATAAATATAGTTTTCTGTTCGGGCAGAATGTTTAAATCGGCTGTTAATTTTATCAAATACAATTTCAGCTTTTCCCCTCCGGTAATTTCATATAACGGAGGAATGATACATGAAAGCCTGACGCATGACCCATTGGTCTGTCATTCAATAGATGTGGATACATCTGTAAGCTTAATCAAGTTTATGAGATCCAGAAACTGCCATTGTCAGATTTATCTGAACGACGATTTGATAACCGAAAATGAGAATTCAGAAATAACCCATTACGCCCGACATGCCGGAGTAGATTATACAGTGGTCAGCAACATGACATCGGTTATAGAAAAATACAATTCAGGGCCTGTCAAAATACTGGCAATAGGAGAAAATGAATTCCTGAACGAAATAGCGGTAGAATCAAAAAAAATATTCTCAGAGAAGCTTAATATTTTCAAATCTTACTCAAACTATCTCGATTTTATCCCCCTATCCACAAATAAGGGAATAGCACTTAAAGAACTGGCTGATTCTATGAATTTCAACCTTAAGAAAACTATTATGATTGGTGATGGTGAAAATGACAGTTATGCGTTTGATTATGTTAAAACCTCGGTTGCTATGGGAAATGCAGATGAATTCCTCAAATCAAAAGCAGATTATGTCACGGAAACAAACGATTCTGAAGGAGCTTTTCTCGCCATTCGTGATTTTTTTTCTGATATTCTTTCTCAGTAACGTATCTTTTTCGAAAACATTTGAAATAAACAAAGACGATTTGAAATACATAATCGAAGAAAATACATACTCATATTTCGATGAAATAACTCCATTTTGCCTGGGTGCCGTGAACAATCCGGAAACGATTCTGAACTTCGGGACATTACTGGGAAAGAACCTTTTATCACAGGGCATTCGAGGAACTGTCATAGGAATGCCGCTTACCCTTACAAATGGAGAGTATAACGAAAATTTATTCGGAAATTCCCCTTATTTTGTTGCAGAAACTTTGAAAAACTTATCATATGGATTACTAAATTCCGGAGTACTTCCAATACTCGATCTCAGATACGGATATGATGAAATTGTCATGAAATCTCTTATCAACAGGAAACTCTTCCTTCCCATGCTGATAGATGAGTATACATCATCTGATTTAGTCGATGAAATAAAGAAATACGATTTACCGGTATTGTCCACTGAAGGGAAAATAGTATACCTGCCTTCAGATTTGAGATTTCCCGACTGGAATAAAGAATATGAAAATATTCCCATGGATGAAATCGTCATGCAGATTCTTATACAGTCAACTGTTATAATTAAGAGAATGAAGACGCACGATTCATATTCAATAATAAATGAAGGTTACAACATGAATGTTGATAATAAAGCCGTGATAGTTTTGAACAATCCCATGCTTGTAAATGTCAAATATTATGATTGCATTTTATTAGTTCACAGTCTGAACGATGAAGTTCTCGAAAATGCTGAAAAAATTATAAAGGGTATTTCTTCTTCCGGGGGTAGAAAAAATTGGTAATTCGTCTGGACAAAATACTTTCAAATAACGGATACGGTTCCAGAAAAGAAATCAGGTTACTTGCAAAAAAAGAAAGGATCAGACTGAACCAGAAAATCATAAAAGACCCTTCAGTCAAGATCAATGTTGAAACTGACGAAGTGGAAATAGACGGTATTCCAGCTGATTTAAGGCAGGAATACACTTTGATGCTGAACAAGCCGGCAGATTATGTCAGTTCAAACAAATCAGAAGGAATATACCCATCGGTAATGAATCTTATAGAAGAAAGATTTTCCGATAAATTGAAGGTGGCCGGAAGACTCGATGCCGATTCATGTGGCTTACTGATTTTAACGACTTCCGGAAAATTAATACATGAAATAATAAATCCAAATAAAAAAACAGAAAAAAAATATCTTGTAAAGGTAAAAAATTTTGATGAAGAAAATATCCAGGAATTCCATAATGGAATACAGATTGAAGAGGATTTTATCACCAAACCCGTAACCTGTTTCAACATTCTGGAGAAAAATCAGGAGTATCACCTTATAGAACTGGGAATAACAGAGGGAAAATTTCATCAGGTCAAGAGGATGTTTGCGCATTCAGATGCAGAAGTTTTTTTTCTTAAAAGAATTTCCATAGGTGAAATCATACTTGATGAAAGCCTCTCAGAAGGGTGCTGGAGATTTTTTACTGAAGAAGAGAGAAATTTCTTTAATTAATTTAGTTCGGTTTGTTTACCTTTAAGAATGATTATTTTTTTTATGTTATAATAGGATTCGTAATGTTTTCATCAGTTTTCATATTTTTCAGGAAATACTGTTTAAGGTGGCGGAAGGCACTGACATGTGGCTTCTAGAAAAAATATAGAAGTGCCTTGAACAAAGGAAGTTTTTTTATTATTTATTTTGGAGTCCCCCTATATCACAGATAAAAAAAGAAAATTCAAGTTGTAAAATATGTTTGTCGAGCGTTCTGAGAAGCGCAAGACGTGCATCTTTTTCCTTTCTGAAACCAAGAATATATTATAGATATAAGTTATTCATGGTACGTATGAATACGTACCAAAATTGAAAGGAGGAGACATTAATGCAGAAAAGAGTTGCGTTGTTTGTTCTCATTTTAGTTGCTTTGATGGCTACCATGGCTATCGCAGAGGTAAAAGGACCTTTCGTTGATAATGTTTATTTTAACGTAAGGATGAAGACCGATGTTGGTATCATGGACGTTGCAGAAGGTAAATCCGATATCTTCTGGGAGAGTGTAGACGGAGCAGTTTTCCTTGGTTTAGCACCTGAAGTAATTGATAAACTCGAGGTTTACGCAGTTCCATCCGGTTCCTGGTCACTTTTGATCAACCCGGCTCCTAACGCTGCACCTTACACAACAGAAGTAGACGGTGTGGACAGATTCAACCCATTCGCAATCCGCGAAGTTCGTTTTGCACTGAACTTCCTCATCAACAGAAAGTACGTTGTTGATGAAATCCTCAACGGTGCTGGATTCCCTGCATACACAATGGCTACAGCAGGACAGCCCGGAACTTATAAATACAACTTATTAGCAACAGAATTCGGTTTCTCCGCTGAAGGTAACGAGAAAAAGGCTATTCAGATGATCACAGATGCTCTCACAGCAGCATCCAAAGTTCCTGAAAACGCTGGCAGACTCGTAAAAGGCACCCCATTCTGGACATTCGATGGCGAACCTGTTTCAATCAACTTCCTTATCCGTGTTGATGACCCAACAGGTAGACTCGTAGCAGGAAACTACTACTCAGATCTTATCGAAAAAGCCGGAATCAAAGTTGAAAGACTTCTCTGGGACAGATCCAAATGCGGAAGCACAGTATACGGTGCAGTTAACCCTGCTGACCAGGTATGGCACATGTACACAGAAGGTTGGGGCGCAGGCGCAACAAGAAGATACTGGGAACACATCGTTGCACAGATGTACGCTCCTTGGTACGGTTACATGCCAGGCGGACAGAACGACGGTATATGGAATTACGAAAATGCAGAAATTGACAAATACACACAGAATGCATACTACGGAAAATATCTCACAGTTGATGAATATTGGGAATATGCTCTCGAAGGTCTCAAACTTGGACTTTCCGAAGCTGTAAGATTCTACGTATGTAACCAGGAATCCTTCTTCGTTGCAAACAAAGCAAGATTCGAAAACAGATTTGCTTACGGTCTCGGAGACGGACTCAACAGATGGACTCTTGTTACTGCTGATACAGCTGACAAGAAACTCAACGTTACACAGTACTCCGCAAGAGGTTCCTTGTTCATGGACGCATGGGATCCTATCGGACCTGACGGATTCGCAAGTGTTTACTCCACAGCAATCGCAAGACCTCTTACAGACGCTTCCACTTTCGAAAGCCCTGTTTCTGCAATCAACACACAGTGCAGAGTTACTTGGAATGATGCTGACGTAGTTACACAGGTTGAAAAAAATGCTGACGGAGACGTTGTAGGAACAGTAGAAGTACCTGCAAACGCAATCAGATACAACACAACTACAAAGAGCTGGGAAACAGTTGGCGAAGGCGTTTTCGCACAGACAGTTGCTACTTACAGCTTCAGACTCGGAAACTTCCACGACGGAACACCTGAATCTCTCGTACAGTATCTCCATGCAATTGCATTCACAGCAGAATGGGCAACTGAAGACGGCGCAGATGACAAATATTACGATCCTCAGTATTCTTCCTCCAACTACGAAGGAACATTACTTAACAAAGGTATCGTACTTAACGCTGACGGAACATGGACACAGTACTACGACTACAACTTCCCTGGTGACGTTGCTAGAGTTGCTTCCAGATGTGCTCCTACAGGAAATGCCGGTTCAACAGCTGGTATATCTGTTGCATGGTACGTTGCAGAAGCTCTCAGCAGACTCGTTGCAGGCGGAGCAGAAGGTAACCCATCCGGAACACCTTACAATTTCGAAGGTAACAGCGACAACGAAGTTGATATAATCGTTGCAGAAGATGTTGCAGACATCAGAGCAGAATTCGAAGAAATGATAGCAGAACAGTATGTACCAGAATGCATCAAAGACTACGTAACAGTAGAAGAAGCACTTGCATCCTATGCAAATGCAATCGCATTCATCGATGCTCATGGTCATGCATACATTTCCAACGGACCTTTCTATATCAACACACTTGATAGAGCAAACAACTACATCGAATTGGCTGCAAACAGAGACGAAGCATATCCATTCACATCACAGGAATGGGTAGACCTCTTTGCTGTTCCAATGATCAGCATAGACAAGGTTTCCATGCCTTCTCTCGTACCAGCTGGAAAAGACCTTGAAGTAAAGGTTAAACTTTCCAAGACAATTTATCCTTCCAACACTCCTGAAAGAGCAGACGAAGGAACAGTTGAAGTAAGAATTCTCGCTGACGAAGAAATCGTTACTTCCGCTCAGGTTACCAACACTGGTGACTTCAAGGTTGTTGTACCTGGATCACTTACACAGGATCTCACAGCAGGAACATACGACGTTATGATTCAGGCTGAACTCGAAGGTGCTGTACCAGTATCCATAATGAAAACAATAGTAGTTTGGTAATAATTTTATAAGAGTCGCCCTCGCAAGAGGGCACTCTTATTCTCGATTATATTTAGGGGGAAAAAATGTACTGGAAATATGTCATTAAAAGATTGATAAACGGTGTTATCATTTTCATCATTCTGGTTTTCATATATTCCGTAATTTTCAACGTACAACTTGAACAAACTGTCAGAACGATGATAGAAGAAAAAGTTCGTGCAGAGGAAATGGCTCTTAGTACGGGTAATATGACGCCGCAGCAGATAAAGCAGTATTCGCAGGAAAGAAGAGATCATTACTACAGAATTTACAATCTTGATAAGAGCGTACCCGAGAGGGTTCTGATCAACACGGTTAATTCTGTTGTCTTTAATTTCGGTAATTCTACCATTATCAAATCATCGGAAGGTTCTATGGATGTAAGGACTATAGTCTTTGAAACAATCCCGAGAACTCTCCTGTTGTTTGCAACGGCAGCGATTATCGATATAATCATTGGTTTGCTTCTGGGTATAAAAAAAGCTCAGAAACCCGGTTCTGGACTCGATAAAACAACTTCGGTATCCACTATGATCGTTTTCGGTATGCCTTCCTGGTGGTTGGGTATGCTTATGATGATGCTTTTTGTTTACACGATACCATTATTCCCGTCCGGCGGTATGGTTTCAACACCTCCTCCAGAGGGATCTATGGCAATGGCCGGTGACGTACTCTATCATCTGGCACTCCCGGTATTGACACTCGTTGTACTCGGTTTCTGGGGAAGAGCTTTTATTACCAGGAACATAGTGCTTGGAACTTTACAGGAAGACTTTATTATGTCTGCAAGAGCCCGTGGTATACCTGAAAGAAAAGTTCTTTACGGTCACGCTATGAAAACAGCAGCGCCGCCTATAGTAACTATGGCATTGCTGGCACTTCTTGCATCTATCAGCGGTAATATCGTTTTCGAAGGTATTTTCAGCTGGCCCGGAATGGGTAATTTGTACTGGGTTGCAGTTGAACAGAATGATATCCCTGTTTTGATGGGAGACTTGACAACCACAACAATGGTTTATCTTAGCGGACTGGTAATCCTCGATTTAATATACGGATTCCTCGATCCAAGAATTAAAGTAGGTGGAAAAGAATGAAGTGGGCAGACATAAAAAATTCTTTCTCTGATTTCTGGAAAGAATTCAAAAGGGTTAAATCCGGTATTTTTGGTTTGGTTCTTTTTATAATATTCTTATTGATCGTAATATTCGAACCGCTCGTATTACCTTTCGGTGAGGTAAACGATACGTGGAGAGACATAACTTACTGGGAAGACAATCCTAAATCCGCACAGCCAGAATGGACCAACTTCTTCAGAAGTGAAAAGCTTTCTACTTCTTCAAAACTTACGGATCCAGAAGTTCATATAAACGATATGGGTGCTTTGAAAATGGAAACTGTAAGTTTCAAATACGATTACCAGTTTAGCGGAGCACCTAAAGACATAGTACTCAAGGCACATGGTACGGGAAATCCGCTCATAGTACTTTCGGTAACAAGACCTGATGGAGAGGAAATTGAACTCCTTCAGAAACCTCTTTTCCTCGAAGATGGTTCAGATGTGCGTATTTCACTCGCAAAAGATTCAAGAGATTCAGTTTATGAATTTGCAAGGGATTACGAATCAAGAGTTAATGTTGGCAAAAGTGACCCAAAACTCTTCGATGTACCGATGGTTCTTTTCTCAAAAGCTCAGGAAGGTATTTTGAGAGACAGCCTTTCCGAAGCACTTAAAGGCGAATATACATTCTCAGCAAATATAATACTTCAGAACGAAAACGATACTATGGATGATTTTTCACTCATTATTCCCGGACAGGTTTACGGAGTACTCGGAACGGATGCATACAAAAGAGACTTGTGGAGTGGGGTTCTCGCAGGAGTTAAATGGGCACTTCTCATAGGTATTCTCACGGCAATCGTTTCCGTAAGTATCGGTGTTATATTCGGTGTTGTCAGCGCATATTACGGTGGCTGGAAAGATTCACTCATGCAGAGAATATTTGAAATATTCAGAAGTATTCCTCTTCTTCCGTTGCTTATAGTTTTAAGTGCGGTTTTCAAACCCAGTCTGTTCATGCTTATCGGAATGATGTGTATATTCTTCTGGACTGGTCCTGTTAAAACCGTACGTAGTATGGCTATGCAGATTAAAGAAGAGACTTATATAGAAGCAACAAGAGCATTAGGTGGCGGACACGGCAGAATCATATTCAAACATATGGTACCGCTGTTGATTCCTTATTCATTTGCATCGATGGCGTTGTTTATTCCTGGTGCAATCGTATACGAAGCGACCATCAGTTTGCTTGGTCTTGGAGATGCGACGATAGTTACATGGGGTCAGATATTGAGTGACGCACTTAAGAACGGCGCAGTTCTCAACGGACTCTGGTGGTGGGTTGTACCACCCGGACTTTGTATTGCACTTATGGGTATGGCATTTGCCTTTATAGGTTTTGCAATGGATAAGATACTGCATCCTAAGCTGAGGACGAGGTAAGAATATGGCAAATAATAATAAAAAAGAAAAAGTACTTGAAGTAAATAATCTTAAATTATATTACAGAACCTCTATGGGGGAAGTTAAAGCGGTAGATGACATATCTTTCTTCCTCAGAAAAGGTGAAACGCTTGGAGTTGTTGGTGAATCAGGATGTGGAAAAACCACCATGGGTACTGCATTACTTAAAATGCCAACTCCTCCCGGTTACATTGCCGGTGGAGAAATTAAAATCGCCGGGCAGGATATAGTTCCACTCACAGAAAAAGAAATCAGAAAGAATATAAGATGGGAAAAAATATCCATGGTATTTCAGGGTGCTATGAACTGTCTCACACCAGTTTATACGATTGGGAAACTGATGATGGAAACTCTTCAGGAACACAGACAGATGAGTAAATCCGAAGCATACGACAGAATGGTAAAATACCTCGGATACGTTGGACTTCCCGAACACATTCTCAACAAATATCCCCATGAACTTTCCGGTGGTATGAAACAGAGAGTAGTTATTGCAACTGGATTGTTCCTTGAACCAAAGGTGGTAGTATGTGACGAACCTACAACTGCTCTTGACGTTGTAGTTCAGGCACAGATAATCAACCTTCTCAAGGAATTGAAAGAGAAACTCGATCTTTCGTTCATATTCATCACACATGACCTTGCTACAGAAGCAGAAGTTTCTGATAGAATTCAGGTTATGTACGCGGGTAAAATTGCCGAAATAGGCACCAATCAGCAGATTTACGGTGAACAAGGGGCTTCTCACCCTTACACAAGAAGGCTTCTTGCGGCAACGCCTAAATTGCATGAAAAAGTTGCGGAATTGGCGTTTATTCCCGGTACTCCTCCTGATCTCCTGCATCCACCAAGTGGGTGTAGATTCCATCTCAGATGTGACGTTGCAATGGATAAATGTAAAGTGGAAGAACCTCCACTTGTTGAAATTGAAGACGATCATTACGTTGCATGTTGGAGGTGCCCTAAGAAATGAGCATAAATAAGGATAAAAACATATTCGAAATTAAAAACCTTCAGAAATGGTTTCCGGTAAGAAGAACTATGAAAGAAGTTTTGAACAAAGAACAGAGATATGTTAAAGCGGTAGACGGAGTTACTTTCAACATCCGAAAAGGCGAAATTTTTGGTCTTGTTGGAGAGTCCGGATGTGGAAAGACAACAACAGGTAAACTGATAATGAAACTTCTTGATCCTACCGGTGGACAGATGTCCTTCAACGATGAAGATGTTACATATCTCGATCATCACAAATTGGTAGATTACAGAACAAAAGTTCAGATGATATTCCAGGATCCTTATGCGTCAATGAACCCAAGATTCAGAATCAGAGACGTTCTTGAGGAACCACTAGTAATACATAAAATTGGTGAAACAAGAGAAGAAAGATACGATATGGTAAGAAAGGCTTTAGCCGAAGTAAGACTTCAGCCACCAGATGAGTTCATGGAAAGATTCCCACACATGCTTTCCGGTGGACAGAGACAGAGAGCAGCAACTGCAAGAAGCCTTATACTCAATCCATCGGTTATAGTAGCTGATGAACCTGTTTCGATGATTGACCTTTCTACCAGAGCGGAAATTCTTCATATGATGAAAAGTGTTCAGAGAGAATTGAATCTCACTTACCTTTACATCACACATGACCTTTCTACGGCAAGGTATTTCACAGACACCATAGCCGTTATGTATCTGGGGAGAATAGTTGAAATGGGAGATCCGGATGATGTAATAGACAATCCGAAACACCCGTATACTCAGGCACTTATAACAGCTGTTTGTGAACCTATAGCCGGTAAGGTTAACAGAATCAAAGAAGTTCCGATAAAAGGTGAAATTCCTTCCGCTATGAGCATTCCTAAAGGTTGCCGATTCCATCCCAGATGTCCCTATGCAAAGGATATTTGCTGGGAAGCAGATCAGCCTGAACTTGAAGATATTGGCAACAAACATCTCGTTGCCTGTCACAGATATAAGGAAATATAAGTCTTAATAAATAAAAAGTGCCCTTTTAAAGGGCACTTTTTATTTATGTTTAAAATTAAATTCGGGTTTTAAATCCCTGTGCATTAACTCCTTCAGAGCTTTTTCGGGATTTAAATCTTCATATAGCACCTGATAGGTTTTTAAGGCTATCGGCATAGTTATATTATTTGATTTGGCTATATCGTAAACTGCTTTTGCAGTATATACGCCTTCGGCTATCATATTCATAGAATCGAGAATATCGCTTACCTTTTTACCTCTGCCTATCTGCTCTCCCACATACCTGTTTCTACTGTGTTTACTGGAACAAGTAACCATAAGGTCTCCTATACCCGAAAGACCCATGAAGGTTTCAAAGCGCCCTCCAAAATATCGCCCAAATCTTTCAAACTCCACAAGCGCTCTGGTTATTAAAGCAGCTTTAGTGTTATCCCAGGGACCAATTCCATCCACAATCCCCGCGGCGATTGCATAGACATTCTTCAAAGCACCGCTGACCTCAACACCTTTTAAATCGGTGTTGGAATAAACTCTGAAATACTCGTTACTGAAAATTTTCTGTACTTTTGCACAAGCCTCTTCATCGAATCCCGCCGAAACTATCCCGGTGGGAATCTTCCTAGCCACTTCTTCGGCATGTGTAGGACCACTTAATGCAACATACGGATTTTCCCCGTAATATTCTCTGAATATGTCACTTAAAAGTTTTCCGGTTTTAATTTCAATTCCCTTGGCAAGATTTACCACTATGGAATTATCCTTTAAACTTTTCATATCCGGCAATACCTGCCTCATAACCTGTGCCGGTAATGCCAGAACAACTATTTTTGAATTATCAAGCGATTCATCGATATCCATAGTTGAAATAACTTTGTTGTCAATTTTAATTCCGGGAAGATAATAGGGATTTTCATTCCATCTCATACTTTCAAAAACTTTTTCTTCTATTGTCCACATGAAAACTTCATTTCCATTTTCTGCAAGAAGCTTAGAAATAGCGGTTCCCCAGCTCCCTCCACCGATTACTGATATCTTCATAGCACTCACCTATATTCTTTATATACTTTAGCTTAATTATACCATTAATAAAAATGTGTAATTTATAATATATCCCATACGTCTTTATATACAAATATACAATTGTTATATATATATCTTTTTTGAGTACACCCGATGTTTAAGAAAAATTTAACAGAAAAAAGGCACAAAATCCATTTGACATAAGGTTTGATCGAAATATTAAAATAGAGTATAAAATTTAAGGAGGGAGGAAAATGAGAGAGTTGAAAAAAGTTAAAAGAAGTCTGAAAAGAATCTTTGAAACAAGATCAGAAGACTATCAGAAAAAAATCGAGAAACACGCGTCAGAGTTTTATTCTAACCCTTTTAGGTTTTAATATATATATGCTCCCAAAATTGCGGCTCTCCTTCAGGAGAGCTTTTTTTATCAGAATATTTTCCTGATGTTCTTAAATCCTTCACCTATTACATGCGATGCTTCATGCACTATTACGAATGCATCTGAATCTATTTTCCTTATATGCCTTATTATTTCTCCCATTTCTCGTCTTTTAACCGCCACATAAAGAAGATTTTTCTGGTTCGATGTGATATACCACTCTCTCCTTTTAAATATGAAGTTCCATGTCTGAGCTTTTCTTTTTATTTTTATCAGAATATTTTCCTGATATTCTTAAATCCTTCCCCTATTACATGTGATGCTTCATGTGCTATTACGAATGCATCTGAATCTATTTTCCTTATATGCCTTATTATTTCTCCCATCTCTCGTCTTTTAACCGCCACATAAAGAAGATTTTTCTGGTTCGATGTGATATACCACTCTCTCCTTTTAAATATGAAGTTCTATGTCTGAGTTTTTCTTTTTATTTTTATCAGAATATTTTCCTGATGTTCTTAAATCCTTCCCCTATTACATGAGATGCTTCATGGGCTATTACGAATGCATCTGAATCTATTTTCCTTATATGCCTTATTATTTCTCCCATCTCTCGTCTTTTAACCGCTACATAAAGAAGATTTTTCTGGTTCGATGTGTATACACCCTCACCTTTTAAATAAGAGGCTCCACGCCCTAGTTTTCTCATTATGAATTCAGCTATTTCCTTTTCTTTTGAGGATATTATGGTAAGTGTTATATGATTATCTATCATTTTCAGGATATAGTCTATAGTAACTCCGGTAAATATTACCCCGATGATGGAATACATACCAACTCTCAGATCATAAGTGAACCCGGCAAAAACTGCTATTACCATATCAATAAGGAGAAGCGATACACCCATTGCGGTTCCGAAGTATTTGTTCATTATTCTTGCCAATATATCGGTGCCACCAGTCGAAGAATTCTGTGAAAAAGTTAAAGCCATTCCAAATGCGGAAATTACAACACCGAAGAATACTGAAACGAATAAATCCTGCCCGGTATATCTTGGGAATTCTATCATTCTTTCAAATATATCCACAAAAAAAGTCACCAGAAATGCACAGTAAATGCTCCTCAGGCCAAACTCCTTACCTATGGTAAAAAATGATATTATAAAAAGGATTATATTTATAACATACATGATTACCCCAACAGAAACTGGCAGGAAATTACTGAGAATAACTGCCATACCGCTAGCTCCACCAGCCGCTATGTTGTTGGGTATTAAAAATGATACCAGTCCTATTGCCGTAAGAAGCGCACCAATACTCGATAAAATATATTCCCTGATGATTTCTTTTTTTACCATCACAACCTCCCGAAGTATTAAACTCACTATGCTCAAATTCTTGTACCGTAATGCCATTATAAGTTATAATAAGTTTGAAAAATCCTGTGTAAAATCATGGCATTTACAGCTATATTTTAATATATTTGTGAAGCAATGACAACCCGATAAGAAAAGTACGAAAAAAATTCTGATTATATGTATTGCTGCCATGTGATTTGCATCAGATGAAAGCGGAGGAACTATATTGATACTGAAATGGGTAATTTCCCTATTTTTATATATTCTCATATTACTGGTGAACATCTTCTTCAGGACAACTATTTTCACCGATATATATCCCTATCTTATAGTTGCTTTTTTCATTCTTATTTTCTCAGGCATATTTATAATATTGAAAATAAGGATAAAAAATGAAAAAAAATCATTTGAAACTCAGGAAACTCTAAACAATAATAATCTAATTATTTCCACCGTCTTTAAAAACGAAGGAGAAACAGTCGTTAACACTGTAAATCATTATATGAATTTTAAAAAACCTTGTAAAATGGTATTTTATGATGATAATTCTGATGATGGATCATTTGAGAAGTTGGAAGATATTCAGACAAAAAATAATGATTTGTTCACCGTAAAAAGACTGGTAAAATCCGATAAAATACTGCATCCCAAAGGAATGGGCTTTGAAGACCTGATAGAAAATCATGAATGTGATTATTACCTTATACTGGATGCCGATACTATAATTGACGAAGGAACTTTACAAAATGCCCTTAGAATGATGAGTGTCAAAAATATAAAAGTGCTTCATTTTACCCGAAGAAACGATTTATCCAACGATATTGCCAACAATATAGCGGATACGGAAGAACTGTTTTCAACGGTAAATAAGGTAATAGGGATTTTCCCATGGTACTTTAACGGCAGTGGATTTATAATGAAAGGTGAAATAGCAAAGAAAATGATTTATGATGATTATTCACCTTCTGATGATTGTCAGATCAGTTATTTTCTACGTAAGAATGGAATTAAAGTATTCGACACATTATCTCTTTTTGCACATGAAAAAGCACCTACAACGGTTAACAAACTCATCAGACAGCATTCTTCATGGACAAAGGGAGGCATACATCATTATTTCGAAAAAGAATTTTTTACGATTTTCCCATTGGCTTTTATATCGGCATATTTTATGTTTTCACTCATAAACCCTCTGAGCATTTACAATATTTTTTTGCCTTTGGCGCTAATTTTTTTCCTGAGCACAGACTTTATCTCAAATATACTGCTGGCAAAAAGAGGGTTTATCCCAAGTATTAGAAATGCGATTTTTCATACCTTTTTCATGTTTTTCAAAGGCATAATAATAGTGCCTTATCATATATTCAGTTTCCCTTTTAAAAGATATTCATTCTGGTTTAAAAGAACACAATATTAAATTCTGAGGAGAGCTCAATTGTCGGTAAAATTATTTTTTAAATGGATATCAGTCGTTCTGATATACCCCCTGATCCTTTTTATAATTTTAAACACACAAATAACTCTGAGCTTAAAATACTTTCTTTCAGCAATAGTGATACTCGCATTTTTGTTTGCATCTATAATCCATTACTGTTTAAGTAAAGTATGCATGAAGGAAAAGAATCATACTATGATAAAGGGTAATCAGTCAAAGAATGCAGAGTTATGTATAGTGGGAAAAAATGAGGGAGAAAATATCTTAAATATTTTAAAACATTATCTGACTTTTCCCGGATATTTAAAAATAACCGTATACGATGACAATTCCGACGATGGTTCGTATGAAAACATGATTGATTTGATGAAAGAATATCCTGACAGGCTCAGAATAAAAAAACTGATTCGTTCGAGTAAAACACTGCACCCTAAAGGTATGGGAGTTGAAGAATTCATAAAAGAAACCGATGCGGATATACTCCTGATAAATGATGCGGATACAATCGTACATCGGGAAGATTTTGAAAAAGCAGTTGATTATATGCTGGAAAAAGAGCTCGATGTCGTACATTTAAGCCGAAGGAATGATTTGTCAAATTTCTTAAGCACAGATATCTCCGATACAGAAGAAATAAGCAATACCGCGTTAAAAACATTCGGAATATCTCAATGGTGCTTTCCGGGAAGTGGAATTATAATAAACAGAGAGGCAGCCAATATCCTTGATTACTCGGATTTTGTTGCAGGTGACGATCTGGAAATGGGACGGCAACTCAAACAGCATGGGAAAAAAACACATCATTTTCAAACCTTGTTTGCACATGAAAAAGCACCTACGAATATGAAGAACTTTTTCTCCCAGAGGAGCAAATGGTGTAGAAATATAGCCTATCACCTGCTGGAAATGGAAATGTTGGGATCTTATTTACAGATAGCCGGAAGTGCGTTGACGCTTTTCTTTCTTTTCGGTTTGTTTTCTCCCGTAGCAATGCTTATAATAGCTGCCGGAATTTTCTACACGTTAGTTGGGACAATTTCGAATATGCTTTTTACAGGAAGAAGTTTTTACAGTTCTTTTAAGCTGGGATTTTTCAATATGTTGCAGGTATGGATTCAAGGTGCGGTTTTTACACCTTTTTACATATTCATTTATCCCCTTAAGCGAAAAAAAATGGATTATAATAAAACGAAAAATTGATTAAAAATTTTCAAACTGGGGAGAAGGGAGTTTTTTACGATGAAGAAGTTAATTATAACCACGCTGTTTTTTATTTTACTCTGTTCCTGTTTTTTTTCAAATGAAACCAATATATTCGCGTTTTACAACTATAAAACCGACAGAATCGTAAAAAACAAAGGTGTTCACTTCGGTCTGGGTTTTGAAGTAAAAACAGAATATGCGGGGCTTTTTGCAACCGTAATAAATCCCACAAATTTTCAAATAGGTGATACGAAACCCAAATGGAAAGAAGTTAAGGATTTAGGTCTGGATGAATATTATTATTATCCCACAGGTGAAAGTTATTTGTGGTACAAGAATGATTTTATTTTTTTCAACATGGGTTATCAACAACTTCATGAAGGACTTGGAAAAGAATATCCGCTGTTTCTCGCGCCAAATTCCAACCCAGTGCCTTCAATGATTTTTGAATGGGAACCGTTTGAATGGCTGAAATTCAGGCAGGATGTGGTTTTTTACCGTATCGGTCTTGATTTTGTCCATCTTGAGGATAAATCTCAGGAAGCAAAATCCGTTTATCACAGAAGAATTACGATAACTCCTTTTGAAAACATACAGGTTGGGTTTTCAGATACAGTTTTGTTAAAAGGCAGATCAATAGACGTTTATTACCTGTTTTCCCCTTTTTCATATCAACTGGCACAATTGGCACGTTCGGCAATACAAGATGCGCCATGGAAAGAACCGATAAATGACAACATGATGTACGGAGTCTTTTTCCAGTATTCACCGGAAAACTGGAGAATATACGCCGAAGCCCTGGTAGATGACTGGGGTTCGGATAAATCAGGTGTAACGAAGGTAGCATGGGATACCGGAGCAGAATTGAATCTCGATGAACATGTTTTCTCATTCGAGTTTGCCGGTGCAAGCAGATACACTTTCAACAAATCATTCAGCCGCTTATCATACCAATACGTGAGATATGAAGATGATCCGGATTTACCTCTTGAATACAACATGATCGGTTATAAATACGGTGAGAACAGTGCGAGTGTCAATCTGAGATATGAATTTCTCGGAGACAGATTTTCGCTTGGAGGGAATTACGAATTCGTTACTTTCGGCGAAAGAGATCCATTCTGCGAACTACCTCCCGATGCATTAAAAAGAAATGGTTTTACCTGGCTTGAAGATGAAGTTCTGCAACGCGAGAGCATTGTCACACTTTTCAGTAAATGGGATATATCTCCAAAATTCGCATTGGAGGCTTCCGTCGGTGCAAGATTCGTGGAAAACGAAAATCTGATAAAAGACAGCAAAAATGTCTATCCACAATTCAGCATATACGCTAAATACAAATTCCCATTCACGGATGAAATAGTGAATAAAATCAGAGAAGGGGATTTTTCGGATATAGATATTTTCTGATACATATATCAGGTTTTAATTTCCGGCTTTTCCTTTGAAAAAATTTTAAAAACGAATAAACCTGAACAAAGTATACTTAAATAGTATGATGCTATTCGCCATAGAAAAACTCCCAGTGTTAAATCGTTGTTTTCTGCCATACCGTTCAGAAAAAGAAAATAAATTCCTTCGATACCACCTGAAGTACCGGGTGTGGGTACTGCGCTTGCCGATATGTTCAGCATGACAGTTCTGTTAAAAACATTCAAGTCTGGTATCAGACCTATACCCCTTAAAATTAAAACGGCTGACAACGCGTAAAGTGAATAATTTAAAACATTCAATATTGTAAGTCTGAAAAATAATTTTCTCTGTTTTCCGAATTCTTTAAAAACTGAATGAAATTCCGTAGTTCTATGCTCTATTTCACTTTTCACTTTCTCAAAATTCTTTATCAACTTAATCCTGCGTAATATCTTCATTATAAAGTTGACAACGAATATGCCTATTTTTCCATTGTGCCCTATAAGAAACATGAAAAAAGCCATACCTGCATTAATCAGTATTCCCATAAAGACAAAACCAATCATAATCTCGTTAAGTTCGAACCATGAAAAAACCAGGCTAATCGTTGCAAGTAAAGATATCGCTATCTGAAAAGTATAAGTCTTGTACAGAATTGCGGCAATTGACTTTTCATAATCTATGCCTTCTTTAGAATAATAATATACTGTAAAAGGCTGTCCACCAGTATAAAAAGGGGTAATCAAATTGAAAAACTGAGTTATCATTGCAATTCTGAAATTCTTCAGGAATGAAATTTTCTTTATTTTTCCCGTAACGATTTTAAGCATACATGCTTCTACAAACCAGCTAATACATATCACGAAAAAAGCATAAAGGAAATTTTCGAATTTGTAATTTAAAAATGATGATTCGATCTTTTCAAATCCCTGAAAAAAGCTCATAACAGCATATGTAAGAAAACCAATCACAATAAGCAGTAATATATTTCTCAGATATTTTTTCTCTATACTCATAACCCCTCCCGAATTACAGGAATTATACTACAATAGTATTGTTATGTATAATAATTAAACAGGGAGTGCGATTATATGTGCAGAATTATATTCTTGTTATTTTCAGTCATAACGCTTTTTTATCTGAATAACTTTTCTTCGGAAATACATCCGGATAATTTCTGTTACGTTATAAACGGAGCAAATATAGATGAAATAGCCCACTCAGAATACGAAATGGCGGTAATTGATTATTCTTACGATGGCAGCGAAAACGGTAAATACAAAAAAAAAGATATACAAAAACTTATAGATGAAGATATTATCCCCCTATGCTATTTAAGTATTGGGGAAGCTGAAGATTACAGGTTTTATTGGCAGAATGCATGGTATAAAACCCCTCCATATTGGTTGGACGATGAAAATCCTGACTGGCAGGGAAATTATAAAGTAAGGTACTGGAAAGCCGAATGGAAAGATATATTGAAATCATATCTTGAAAAAATAATCGCTCAGGGTTTTAAGGGAATTTACCTGGACATAATCGATGCATATTATTACTGGTCAGAAATAAAAGGCGATTTAAGTGTAAAGTTTGCGGCTAATGAGATGCTCAATTTAATTAAAATGATAAAAGATTACACATCGAAACTCTATGGAGAAGATTTTCTTATTTTCATACAGAATGGTGAGGAGTTATCCGCAATAACACCTGAAATAACGAATTATATAAATGGGTTAGGGATAGAAGAACTCCTTTTTACAGAGGGTAAAAAAAATGCGATCGAATCCGTAGAATACAGGATGAAACATATAAATTATTTCAGGCATTCGGAAATTACGGTGCTGTTAATAGAATATATAAGTGAAGGAGAATCCGTCGATATTCAAAAGTCAACATATCTGAAGAAATTCGCCTCCGAAAACAATTTCCTGTATTACATAGCGGATAGAAATCTCGAACTTGATTCATTAATCTCCTTAAGTGAATGATTGTATTATAGGCATGCCATAGTTTTATATGCATTTATATATTTTTTTGTTTTACCTCTTGATTTTTTTATTTTTTTATGGTATAAATAATCAAGAATTATCTTCCCTTCAGATGATTCAGATACAGGGCAAAATAAAAAAGTAACACCTCACCTAAAAGGATAAAATCCGGTTTTTAAAACCGGATTTTTTTTAATACCCTGCCGAGAAAATCGTCATCTATAGGATCTTCAATCTCCTCTTTGCGCAACAACATTTTTTTAGCATTCCTGTCGTTCACTTTCATTCTATGAAGTATATAAAGCGCCAGTAAATATTCAAACGGAAGCCAGGTACCATGGCTGAATGGCATTACCATACGTTTGGCACCTTCCAGTTCCTTGAAAAGTAATTTTCTGGTTTTCATTGGCAATGTTTCATCAAACAATGCATCTATTATGGTTGTTCTGGATTCTTTGAGTAAATGTGCATAAGTCAGCGGATCTATTTTAAGCATCGGATGTATATCATCATTTTCAATAATTTCTTCAAGTGACATTTTATTTATAGTCGGCAATTGCTCCTGATATATTGCATAAAGCTTATCTTTCTCATTTATATGATATTCCTCACCGTAGCCTTCATTCATGAGTTTACGGGCAAATTTAGTTGTTCTGGATTCATGTAATATCATACCCATATGCCCACCAGTTGCCACCATTATCGTTTCCTTAATCCTCGAGTCAATTGAAGAAACTATGCATGAAATCATTCCACCAAGGCAATAACCCACAATGCAGTTATTTTTCATCCACATGCCTTCCTGTTCGAGTAAATCAATTGTAGTCATTACATCAACAACTGCATGTTCCCATGTAGGAACCATTATATTCAAATCGGGCCATAGATAATTCTTGCCACTTACGGAACCATTTTCAACACGCGTATAGTTCCCGGGAGGTATGATTACTGAAGAACTTATTCCGGCAGAAGAAAGATGTGTAGCCATCCACAGTAAGAATTTAACATTCCTGCTTCCAAGTCCCTGCATTATTATAGCCGAAGCCCTTACCTCGCCTTTTGGTTGAAAATGATGTACTTCCACCGTTTCAGTACCTTCTCTGGCTTTTGAGTATCTGGAGGGAAATCTTAAATAGTTACAGCGATAATTTCTGCCTTTAAATATATAACCTGAAAGAAAATCAATTTTCCCGTTTATGTATCTGAAATCTACTCTCATTTTTCAACAGTCCCTTTAAGAAATTCGACGTATTCTCAAGTATCCTGACAGTCTGAAAATCTTTCAATATGAACTCAAACGTGTGTCCTCCCCTTTTATGGACGAAAAATTTATATAAAATATCATATTTCTTTAACTTTTGAGCCAACTTAACCGAGGAAATAAAAGGAACCACATTATCCATTTTACCATGCGCGATAAAAGTAGGCAACATTCTTTTACTGATCCAATTGATAGGAGAATAGTAATCGTATACATCTCCCTTTTCATTCGGAAGTCCTTTCAAAGTTGCCATAGTCGCAAATCTGGCAAAGAGGGATTTGTTGTCTTTTTCAAATATATCTTTCAAATCGCTGGGAGAATAGAAAGCTACAATTCCCTTTATCCCTGACATTTTTTCCTTTGATCCGCAAAAAGTGTAATACGAAGCATACAGAAGCGAAAGATGCCCCCCGGCGGATAAACCCATAAGTGCCATGTTATCCGTATTCAGGGATAATTCTTTTCCGTATTTTTTTACATATATCAAAGCATCCGAATAATCGGATAGAATTTCTTCCATACTGTTATTTATTCCATATCTGTAATCAATAGAAACAACTGCAAATCCTTTGGAAGCCAGATATTTACTCCACGATACGTTATTTGGCTGATTTCTGAATCCAGATATCCAACCACCGCCATGTGCAAAAAAAACTACCGGATAAAAATCCGAATACTGGTTAGGGTACCATATGTCAAGCTTTAATTCGTGATCATTAGCGTGTTTGTACACATGTGTATCGTATCTGTAATACTCCTTAGGCTCAAGCGGAACTTTCCTTGTGAAGAGTAATAACAAAAAAACGACCACAATACCGGAAAAAGCTATTGTGGCATTTATCCCAAGTAAAAATATGAAAAGTATAAACAAATAAATCTTATTAACAACGAAATAAGATTTTTTTATCTTGTTTGCGATTTTCCTGAACATATTTCCATACTTCGATGACATTTATTGACTTTTAATTAGTCGCCTAAACCAGAAGAACTCTCATCGGTGGGTTTTTCTAATTTCACATAACTATCGGGCATAATGGTACTTACTGCGTGTTTGAATACGAAACTCTGTTTTTTCCCATCTTCAAGAAGAATAGTATAAGCATCAAAAGACTTCACTTTCCCCTGTAATTGAAACCCATTAACCAGATACACTTTTATTCCAATCTTATGTGTTCTGAGATGGTTTAAAAATCTATCCTGTAAATTAAATTTCTCGGACATAAAATACCCCCCAATTGATTAAATAGAATTTCCTAAATTATAGCATAATTAATTATTCATGTTATTTTTTTCGTGTTTTTTGTATTTTTTAACATCAAAACTATTCACATACACTTAACACTAAATTACCATTTCGCATATTAATACCCTGTAACCCCCTTGTTTTATGATGGAAATCGATTACATTGTGATATAATGAAATAAAATATCTGACAGAGGTGGTAAATTTGAAAATCAAAGCTTGTATTTTCGATCTTGATGGAGTTGTAGTTGACACCGCAAAATATCACTATCTTGCCTGGAAAAAACTGGCAAAGGAATTGGGCTTCGATTTTTCGCAGGAAGATAACGAAGCTTTAAAAGGCATAAGCCGAATGCAGTCTCTTGATATTTTACTTAAAATAGGCAGTATAAAGCTTCCTGAATCTAAAAAACAAGAGTTGGCGTATATAAAAAATTCATGGTACAGAGAATATTTAAAACAGATGACCATTGCCGACATGATACCTGGTGTTGAAATCTTTCTCAAAGACATTAAAAACAGAAAAATCCCAACCGCACTTGCATCCGCAAGTAAGAATGCGAATATGGTTCTCGAAATTCTCGACCTTTCCAGATTCTTCGATGCAGTTGTTGATGTAACTAAAATAAAAAATGTGAAACCTGATCCCGAACTCTTCCAGAAGGCGGCTGAAATGCTGAATGTAAAAGAAGATCAATGCTGTGTTTTTGAAGATGCCGAGGCAGGTATAACGGGAGCAAAAGCTGCAGGTATGTATGCAGTGGGAATTGGCTTGGAAAACATACTTAAAGAGGCTGATCTTGTAATTCCGGATTTTACAGGCTTTAAATTTGAAAACCTGCCATAATCTTCAGAATAAAAAAATACCGATTACAGCCGAACCCAGAATTATCATAATTGGATCTATCCTGGTAAATATAAAGAATAAAAAAGAAATCAAAGAAATTAAAAAAATCATATAATTCCCGCTATTCAAACCACTTTCCACCAGACTTGCAAAGCTGAATGTTATCAGAAGCAGCGTACCAAGCTTAAGAGCATTCAGTAATTTTGTTTTATTTATTTTCAGTCTTTTTAAAATAAAAAGCGCAACGTTGAAAAATATTATTGGTGGAAGAATAAGAAAAAAAGTATTCAGCACAGCCCCGAGCAATCCATATGAGTTGTATCCCACATAAGTCGCCACATTAACAGCAACCGGACCCGGTGTCATCTGCGCTATGGATACCGCTTCGTTAAACTGGCTCAAAGAAAGCAATCCATTGCTTACCATTTCTTCTTTGAGAATACCTATTGCCGTCCAGCCTCCCCCAAAAGAAATGAAGCCCAGTTTAAAAAATATCATTATCATCTGCCACATTAAATGTCACTTCTCTTTAATTCTGCTATATATCCGGATATAACCAGAAACAGAAAAATTGGAATCATAATATCCGATTTTAAAAAGAAAATCACTATGGAAGCCGAAATCAAAATCACCTTGTATATATCCCATTTCTGATTTCTGATAAGTTTGTACATTATTCCACCAACCATACCTATTAAAGCTCCATATGCCCCTTTTAAAAACCCCTGTACATATGTGTTATCCCTGTATTTCATTATAAGGCTTGAAGCAATCAATATGGTAAAAAAAGGCGGTATCATAACTGCAAATGCAGCTATTATGGCACCTGGCATCCCTTTCAATTTTTTCCCTACCAGCCATGAAATGTTGAATGCTACCGGGCCGGGTAATGACTGGGCTATGGTAAGAAGGGTATAAAAATCTTCCGGCTGCATCCAGTTCATCTTCTCCAGATTCTTTTCAATTACCGGTATCATCGCATACCCGCCACCTATAGTCAATGCAGAGATCCTGAAAAAAGTAAGAAAAAGCTTTATCATATGCTTTTCTCCTTTAATTTGCTCTTTCTGTTAATAAATACAACTCCCATAGAAACCAAGGCCATGGCAAAAAGAATCTGAACGTTTAAAGTCTCCTCTCCCAGAAAAAGTGCTGACATAAACGTCCCAGAAACGGGTATGATAAATTTGTAAATGGTTATTTCCCCTGCTTTATTATGTTTGAGCAGTGAATACCACAAAGAAAATGCTATTGCTGAAATCATAATTGCGTAAATCAGAAGGAAAGTACCTGTTGTGGTAAAGTTAAGGTTTATTTTCTGCCCGGATAAAATCGGAATACTCATGAGAATAGTACCTCCAAGCATCATCTGATATCCACTGATCAGAAATGGATGCATTTTCTTTGACATGCTTTTTGCCATTATGGTACCAAATGCATTTACCAGGCCCACTATTATAAGAAAACCTTCACCCATAATATTAAAACTCGTATCGAAACTTTTTCCCAGATTTACCAGTACAACTCCGGAAAAACCAGCTATAAGTCCGCCAATTTTAAAATAATTCAATTTATCATTTTTGTATATAAAATGGGAAAATATCACGGTAAAAAAAGTCCCGCATGTCGTTAAAAGAGAAGCCTTTATACCTGTTGTATTGGCAAGTCCAACGTAGAAGAAAAAATACTGCAGCGAGGTCTGTACAACACCCAATGAGAGTAATTTTAAAAAAGAGATTTTATCTATCTTGATGGATTCTTTCATTACAAATACCGAAAAAAGAAGAATTACAAGCCCAGCCGATGAAAATCTGATACCGGCAAGCATGATCTTACCCATTATATCTTCGGTATTTATACCAAACTGCATATAACTGAGTTTCAGAACTGGAAAAGCGCTTCCCCAAAGTAAAGAGCATATTACAGCTATTATGATAACCCAGTATTTTATCTCAAAGATGCTTTTTTTCATCACAAACCAAGAGAATCGGATATTCCCCGCATTGATTCAAGCGCAAGCGCCGCAAAATCAGTAAATGGCATTCCCAATTCCTCAATTGATTTCATAGCTTCTCTATCCGCTCCCGCAGCGAATCTCTTCTCTTTCATCCTTTTGGTTATCGACTTAACTTTTACACTTGAAAGTTTTTTATCCGGATATACCAAAGCAATTGCAGTTATGAAACCGGTAATTGGATCGGCAGCATATAATGCCTTGTCAAATATTGATTCCCTGCTCGTACCAGTTGCTTTGTTATGGGCAAGTATGGCATGATACATATCTTCATTACCAAAACCCTCTGATTTAAGTATCTCAATCGTTTTAGGGCCATGATTACTCATATCACTCTGCCAGTCACAAACATCATTGTCCAGGTCATGTAATAACCCAGCCAGTCCCCATTTTTCTATATCATCCGGTGCATATTTTTCTGCAAGAGATCTCATTACGCTTTCCACTGCAAGCGAATGGGTCAATATGTGTTTTGTAGTTACATATTTTTCAAGTAAATTTACAGCTTTTTCTCTGTCCATTTCACTCTCCCTTTATTGTAAGACCTTATAAGCAAAAAGCCCGGAATCCCGGGCTTTTTATAAATTCAATATTCAGTCAAGTTTTATAACATGAAAAAAACAGCCGATGAACGGAATTCAATATGTTTTATAGCTATTTTCAGTACATGTCAAGAATGCACCAAATACTCTGAAGATGAGATAATTCCCCTATACACGATTATTTGTTGACTATTTCTTTAAGATCTTTTCCGGGAACGAATTTGGGAGCTTTGTGAGCAGGAATGTTGATCGGTTTAAGTGTTTTTGGGTTAACACCTTTTCTTTCTTTCTTTTCAACAACTTTGAAAGTACCAAAACCAACTAATCTGATTTCTTCTCCTTCAGCTAACTTTTCGGAAGTGATCTTCATAAAACTGTTAAGAAACTTTTCACTGTCTTTCTGAGTAAGTGCTGCTTCTTTGGAAATTCTTTCAACTAATTCTTTCTTGTTCATACTATTCCTCCTTGTGTCTCTCTCTATCAACAAGACCTATAGAGACTCACTGTTATCATTGTCCATAATTCTATCATAAAACTCAGGAAAAATGAAGTGTTTATCTATTTTATACCACATACAGAGTAATTTTCAGTATATTTCACATAAATTCTCAGGGAAAATATTACCCAGATGGTAGTTATCCGATATTCAGGTTAAAAATCACTGCCATAAGTCAAAATCAATCATAGATTATGAGCTTACCTTATTTAAAAGATCATCTCAACACGACTATCTCTTTGTTTCACATATGATAAAGATATCCTCATTTTTCTTCATATGTTTTATGATATCTTCTGATTATATGCGTCACATCCTGTCTATACTAATCGTATTGTATACATTTTTACGTTTCCCCATGTATGCTGCCTTTTTTTACATACTTCCTACAGGTATCATACTCAAAAAACAAACCGGATTCATAAAACCCGAATCCGCCAGTTTAAATTTCATATTGCTTATTTTTAACTTTAAGAGCCTCTCTATGAAAGTATTATCGTAAATGTCGACCCTATCATCCATTTTGAATCCAGATTCAGTTTATACCCGCTGAGTTCACATAAATATTTAACTATCGCAAGGCCGAGACCGGAACCTTTTGCATGCTTGGATGCTTCTGTTCCCCTGAAAAATCTTTCGAAAATTCTGATTTTTTCATTATCCCTTATTCCAATTCCCTTATCCTTCACACTTATTCTTTTATCCGATAAGGAAACTGTTATTTCCGAATCCTTATAGGAATATTTCACAGCATTGGAAATAAGATTTCTTAACAATGTGTATATCACAAATCTGTCTGCTTTTATCGTAGGTGAAAGAATTGAATAGTTAATCTTTATGTTTTTCTTTTTTATCTTAGAATCAAGATCAGAAAGAACTTCCCTGATAACATTTTCGGAATCGAATATATCGAATTTCAGAGAATAATTACCAAATTCAGCAGCGGTAAGAAGTGTAAGCTGTGAAATGATTTTTTCTATTTTTTTAAGTGACTTGTCAAGCTTTAAAATATATGAACCCGTATTTTCATCTTCGGAAAAATCCTTTATAAGCTGAAGATTACCCATGGCAACTGAAAGTGGGGTTCTAAGTTCATGAGATATGGATGTAATCAAATCTGCTTTGACTTTCTTCAGCAATTCATATTCCGAAAGATCCTTTATAAAAAGCAATTTACTGTCAGAATCGTATATTATACTGGAATACATACTGTTTCCGTTAAAAAAATAAATATTTACTTCGGCATTAAAACTCCGATCTGAAAGAATCGCCCTGGTAAGCTCATCAAATGTGTTGAAACTTATGAACGATAGAATTTCACTACCAATGACGAATCCTAGTTCGGAAGCCTTACGGTTTAACTCCACAACTTTCATCAAATCGAGTTTCAATATGGCATCACTGACAGGATAGAGGTCTTTCAGATTCATTACGACTCCTGACCGATGTTATTAACCTCATTCTCAGCAGTTTCATCATCAATACCGTTCAAGTCGTAATTCTTGCTGAGCAAGCCACCATCTTTGTTAAATTTATAACCGACATTCCTGACTGTCTTTATCCAATTTTTTCCCAGTTTAGAGCGTATTGCACTTATATGAACATCAATAACCCTATCGGTTATGTATTCGTCGTCAAACCATACCTTATCGATTATTTCAGCTCTAGTGAATATTTTCTTTGGTTGTCTTGCAAGCAGGTACAGAATCTCAAATTCTTTTGCAGTCATCTCTTTGATTTCGTTGTTAATCCTGGCACAATAATTATCCGGAAGTATTTCAAGCCCTTCAAAAATCAGTGTACCTTCATCTTTTCTTATCCTTTTAAGCAATGCCCTTACCCTTGCAACCACTTCTCTTGGGTTAAACGGTTTTGAGATATAATCATCGGCACCAGAATTAAAACCAAAAATCTTATCTCTGTCCGTGCCGCGTGCAGAAATGACTATAATTCCTGTATCCCTGTTTTTCGAGCGTATAAACGGAAGCTCGTCTGTCGATTCACCATCCGGCAACATTATATCAAGTAAAAGAATATCCGGAGTGATTCTGTTCATAACAGCCCTCATTTCATTAAGGCTCCCGGCTTCAAAAATATTGAATCCCTCAATGGATAGATATGTTTTCATTATATCTCGAATATCTTCATCATCTTCAACTATAAGTACAGATGCCATTTTTTTCACCCCTTCATCAATTCTTCAATTCCCTTTCCAGTTTCAATATATACAAGCTCTTCACACAAATTTGTCGCATGATCTGCTATTCTTTCTATATCACGGGCTAGTAAAACTATAGCCGGAACAAGCCTGCTGTCTATAACATCCGTTTTAAGGTTATCGATTACATAATTATCTATCACTCGTTCCAATTCATCTATAGAGTTATCCATTTTCCATACTTCCACAGCTTTTTCAACATTTCTCTCACCAAAAGCCGCAAAGGAATCTTTTATCATCTGCATGGAAATACCTATCATCTCTTTTAATTCATTAGTCTGATTCAAGTTTGCATGTGTTTTGTATATGTTAAGTGCTTTTTGAGCGATGTTAACTGACAAATCCCCTATTCTTTCGAGATTGTTGGCAAATTTAATCATGGAAATTGCATATCTCAAATCTTTCCCAATGGGATTAAAACGCGCTATTATTGTATAAACCGATTCTTCAACTTTTCTGTTCATTTCATCTATGGGATCATCCAGCTCAATCACCCTCAAAGCAGTTCTCTCATCGGAGTCCTCTATGGCATGTATTGACATCTCAAAAGATTCCAAAACAAGCGAAAGCAACTTAGATATCTCTGCTTTTAAAATCAACATTTCGTTTTCAAAATGAATGGATTCCATTTTTTCCTCCTATCCAATCTTTCCATTAAGATATTGTTCAGTAAGTTTATTTTCTGGCTGTTTAACTATCATAGATGTTTCTCCGGATTCAATCAATTCTCCTCTGTACATAAACAGCATATAGTCTGAAATCCTAACTGCCTGAGCCAGATTGTGAGTCACTATTATTATAGTATAATTTTCTGAAAGTTCTTCAAGCAATACTTCGATATTCTGTGTCGCTATGGGATCAAGAGCAGATGTTGGCTCGTCAAGAAGAATTACCTCAGGGTCAACTGCCAATGCCCTTGCAATACATAACCTTTGCTGCTGACCTCCGGACAGGGAATATGCGGATTTATGAAGTTCGTCTTTTACTTCATCCCAAAGCGATGCCTGCTTCAGGGAATTCTCAACAATCTCTTCGAGTTTATTTTTATTCCTCAAACCATGTATTCGTGGGCCAAAAGCAATATTATCATAAATAGACATCGGAAAAGGTGTTGGTTTTTGAAAAACCATGCCCACTTTTTTTCTCATTATGGTAAGGTCAACATCTGAATCATAAACATTTTTCCCTTCATATAGTATATCACCTTCAGTGTGATATCCCGGGATTTCATCGTTCATTCTGTTTATGCTTCTAAGTAGAGTCGATTTCCCGCATCCGGAAGGACCTATTATAGCCGTTATCTTTTTAGACGCAAAATTAAAGCTTACATCTTTCAATCCCGCTTTTTCTCCATAATATCCATAAAAATTCTTAACTTCTATTATCGGTCTCAATTTATCGCTCATTCATTTTCCTCCTAATTCTGAATGCAATGGCATAAATTACAAGTACAAAGATCATCAAAAACGCAGAAGCCCCTTTTGCCATCCATTGTGCATTTTCACCATATGCCATGGAAATATAATAAATATGGGATGGTAAAGTCATAACTGGATCCATAACCGACGTGGGAAGTGTTGTTGAAAAGAAAATCGCTCCAGTTAAAAGAATAGGCGCAGTTTCCCCGATTACCCTTCCACCACCAATCAGTATAGCCGTTAAAATCCTGCTTTTTGCATATGGAATTAAAACTTTGAATATGACTTCAGTTTTTTTAGCACCGAGAGCATAGGCACTTTCTCTCACAGTTCTGGGTATGGCTTTTAAAGCTTCATTAACCGTAGATGCTATTACCGGTAATGTCATTATGCTGAGAGTAAGGCTACCTGCAAGTAAAGATGTCCTGAACCCGAAAGTTATACAAAAAAGCGATAATCCGAACAAACCAAACACTACCGACGGAACTCCTGCAAGTGAAGTTATCGCAGTCATCAGAAGCTGTGCTATAACAGTTCTCCCACCGTATTCAGCCAGGTATATTCCCGTAAACATACCTACAGGTATCGCAAACACCAGTGATAAAACCAGCACGGCCAATGAGCCGAGTATCGCGGGAAGAATGCCTCCGGCAGTCATACCATTGGACGGAGCCTGGGTGAAAAAATCCCATGAAAAATAACCAATACCACTTCCAATAGTTAATATAAATATGAGCATTACAATGGCAAATATAAAATAGCTAACAATTCTAAATATATAAGATATAACCGTATCTTTTTTCAATTTAAATCATCACCTTATGCAAACGATATTAAAATACCAGCCAATATATTTTAAATACATATTCTTTTCATCCTAAGTATGCTGATTTTTTCTGGATATCACTCCTGCAAGAATTGTAAGAATGAATGAAAAAACCAGAAGAATCAAGCCAGCGGAAAAAAGGGCTGAATAATGCAGACTGTGTTGTGCCACTTCTCCCATCTCACTCGCAATTGCCGCAGTTAAAGTCCTCACCGGGTCAAAAAGTGAAGAAGGAAAGATAGCCGCTCCCCCAGCCACCATCAGCACAACCATGGTTTCCCCTATAACCCTGTTTATGGTAAGAATGACAGCATTCAAAATACCGGAAATTGCAGCTTTGGATACTATTCTGAATCCGGCTGTAAATCTCGTAGTTCCCAATGCCAAAGCTCCTTCTTTGAGAGACTTGTCAACTGAACTCAGTGATTCTTCCATAAGAGAGGCCGTATAAGGTAAGGAAAGAATGGTCAGACCTATTGCCGCCAGAAGAATGTTTTCGGGGGAATAAATACCGAAACTGAACATCATCGGCGAAATGTATATCAGCATAAATGCCCCTATAACTACGGATGGTACCCCGGAAAGCAAATCAATAGCAGACTTAATTATTCTTTTTTCAGTTGGTTTGGCATATTCATAAAGAAAGAATGCAAGAAGATAGCCAAGCGGCAGTACAAAAAGACATGTCAATCCGGTGACTTCCAGAGAACCGACTATCATTGGCAGAAGACCAAATTCCGGATCATCTTCATATGTCGGATACCAGTATTTCCCTGTAAAAAGCTCCAGGCCTATATCAGAAATAGCAGGTACTGCTTCCTGTATTATAAATGAAAATAACAAAATCAAAATTACTATTCCAGTAAAGGCAATGATCGATATCGTTAAAGAATTAATTCTGTGTTTTAGTTCTCGTGCCTGCATGGATTAAAACCTCCACGAATATTTATAAAGAATTTACAAAAATATGCCCTGGTTTAATCGTCAATACCAGGGCATATACATATCATATTTGTATTTAAGCCTCTAATTACTGACCGTAACCCGCTACGTATCCTGCTTTTTCAACGAGTTCCTGTCCTTTTTCGGAGAAGCCGAATGTAAGGTATTCTTTGATTTCACCGGACTGTGGGAAACCGTCTGTTGCATTTATCCACATGAAAAGTGGTCTTGAAAGAGCGTACACACCGGAAAGTATGTTTCCCTTTGTAGGAAGAATTCCGTTAAGGGTTAAAACTTTGACTTTTTCATTTACGTAACCTACTCCAACATAAGCGATTGCATAAGGATTGATACTTACAGTGTCAATTTCAAACTGTGTGGATTCAACCATTCTTGCCCTTGGATCCATTTTTTCTCCGCCCAGTACGAGCTTTTCAAAGGTTTCGAAAGTTCCTGAAGCTGTATTTCTTGTGTAGAAAACTATTTCTTTTTTAGGAAGGTTAGAATCGATCTGATTCCATGTTCTTATTTTACCTGTATAAATATCTTTAAGTGTGTCTATAGAGATTTCATCAATTCCGAGATCTTTGTTGACTATTATTGCAATTCCATCATAACCCACAACAAATGGCATGAAAAATTTCCCTTCTTCGTGCATTTTTGTAAATTCCTTATCTTTCATCCATCTGCTTGTGTTAGCTATATCTGCAGTACCGTTGAAAAGACCTGTTATTCCTGTTGTTGAACCTGCACCCTCGAGTGTGATTTTAAGATTCGGATTTAATTTTCCAAGTTCTTCTACCCAAAGCTGTGCAATCGGGAATACGGTATTGGAACCTTTAATCGCAAGTGAACCCGCAAAAGTTGTTAAACTGATAAGAGCAATAAGCCCAAGAATGATAAATTTCTTCATTTTCAAACCTCCTGAATAGTTTAAGTTTCAGGATGATTTTAATATTCCAATATTTTCTGTTTTTTTTGAAAGGTTAAGAAATATTAAGGAAGAATCATTCATGTCTGAAAAAAGAAAGATATAAATAATCTTAAATTCTCTTCATTAACACCTTTGTCTAAATATCAAAAATTTCTAAGCAAAAAAACTTCCAAAAAGAATTAATTTTTCAGATTTGATTTAATATTTATTTTCAGATAGCAATAGGGGATATTGTGGATTTTATTAAATCCTATTTCAACAACGGAAGATTTAAATTATTCAATTTTTTCTACTTGTATTTGAAATACGCAAAAACCAGGGCACCTATCACGGAAAAAGTGTATACTGTGTTGACCACGTCTTTTTCATCCTGAATATATTCGAGTGTATTACAGGATGACAGTGTTAATACCAGAAATAGAACCAAAACAAGAATTACAGGTATGATTTTTTTCATATTTTCACCGTTATATGGTAATCGAGGCGATGAACGAAATGGATACAAAAAACAGCAAAACACTTATTATCGCCACAAACATAAAAGACTTCTTATAATAATTTTTTGCTTTTTTTTCTTCAACATCCTCTTTCCCTCTTAAAAAAACCTCTTCGACAATTGAATAAATCATCCGCGCTTCCTTTGCAGAACAGGAATCGACATCTTTACCATTTCTTATATCCTCGCAAATCCTGTTGAACTTGTTGGAAGAATATTCCTCCAACAAGTTCACAAACACGTCATGCTGACTCATACCATTTGAAAAAAGTCTCTGAGCCTTTTTATATATCTCCATTCTGCTCACATTACCAGAAAAAGCGGATCTTCCACTTTTTTCCACTTCAACCATATTCATTTTTAATCACCCGGAATAAAAATTTAAAACTTTAATCTTTTAAGTTTAAAACTCAAGGTCCTTTTTGTAATAACATTATTCCGACTACTGTAAGAACTCCAACTCCGCCTATTATCCATGGCCACATATCATCCATCGGTCCCTTTTCCTTCATTGCCAGGAATTCGAGATTTCCGAATGCTTCCCTTTCCATTCCATCAACTGTATATTTCAAAAAAATCCTTATGTCTCTTTCTTCCAGTGAAGTGTTGTACAGAGAATCGCCTGAAATATGTGTCTCGGGCATAATATATTTCTCAAACTTTCCTTTTGATGGGATATAGGAAGGAAATTGCTGCGAATAATTGCCTGAAATCACATTTTCGTTTAGAACTATTTTAGCACTGTTCCCCAAATTATCAGTCATATAACTTTTCTCCCAGTCTATTTCTATATTGAATACCGTGAGGTTTTCTATCTCCACTTCATACATCTGTATTCCCTGAAGTTGTACGGGTTTTATAGTTATAGACACTTCTGAGTTGTTAAAACTAAGCGGAGCATATTCAACTGCAAAAAAAGACAAACTGATAAAAATCAAAAATACAAAAACAAATATTTTTTTCATACTACCCCCTCATTTACTTTATTTATAAGGATATTATATCATTTCTTTTTCCCCATAAAAGTCCAGAAATTTAACGTTGAACCTTCTTTTAAAACCTTTGCATATTCACCTATATTCTGTGTATTACCTATATCAGCTATTTCAAGTTGCTTAAACTCTTCCAATTCGGTTCTGATACAGTCAAGCCTGAAAAGATTCTCACATTTCCGAAAACCCTCTTTGAACCATGCCTCCCCAGGTAAAACATACTTGTACGAACCGTACCATGATCCTTCGGTAACTAGATATTTAGCTATTTCCGATAAAGCAGTAGTTGAATTGTAAAGTTTATGAGTGGTCGTACCGAAAATGTCAAAGACAACGTCTATAGATTCGGATTTCAATGGAAGTTTCGTAAAATCTGAAGAAATATAAATAACGTTGGCACTCGATTGATACGATTGTTCCACACTATTCTTAAGATGACTGAGAACATCATGGTATATATCACATGCTATATAGAATTCTCCGTCAAATGCGGAATCTCTGAGAATAAATTCTTTAAGAAAAATACCAAATCCAGCCCCGGCTTCCAGTATTTTTTTACCCTTTAAATCCGATTTTGCAAACCTCTTGTAAATCCATTCCAGACATCTTGAAATATGGCTTATGTAAAGCGGATCAGCTTTTCTTATTGACTGAAAGAAAAACGCATCGACGTTCAGCGGTTTGTTCTCCTCGACTATTGCAGAATCAGTTACAATCACACCATCTTTTATGTAGGCCGAATAGCCACAATCGCAATTCAAATTCCCATTGAATACCTGATTTTCAATTACCGATGCATTATCAAGTTTGAGCATTTTATCACATTCAGGGCAGTACAAATACGCAAAAAAACTTAAAGGCACCCCGTTTCTTTTCGAAGTTTTCTTTACGTTTATGTCTTTTATTTCCTTTATCTTTTCATTTATTAAACTGACAGAATTATTCAAATCCTCTATCTCTGAATCAAGTTCTTTCTTTTTATTCCTGAAAAGAGTTAAATAATAATCTTTATAATGATCTTCACCCAAATTGGTAAGCCTTAAAAGTGAGAACATCTTCTTTATGTCCGAAATTGAAAATTTCATAGATTTCAATTCCAGAATAGTTTCCATATCACTTATACATCTTTCGTCGAATTTTCTCTGATTGTGGACTTTCTCTGGCAACAAAAGACCATTTTCCACATAATACCTTACAGTATCTATCGAAATACCAAACTTCTTTGAAAAATCACCTATTTTCATTATTTCTCCCCGTAATTAAACCTTTTTACCATTGTACATCCAGTATACCGCATCAACCTGTGTTTTCACGCCGAATAACTCTTCGGTATCAAGCTGAAATTCAGATATTTTACTGGAGCTGAGTTTTTCCATATCATCAAACAAATTCTCAACATTGTCCTGTGAAAATTTCCCAAGTTTATCTATATATCTGTAAAGCACATTGGGATACGGTTCGTTGATGTAAACATAACCACCGTACCACATACCACCTTTTTTTAAATATTGTTTTACTCTTTCAACACCACTAATGCCTCTTTCTAATAGAAGATCACTCGATGAGAAAGTATCTATTACCATATCCGCGGTGGAATTTTTAAGTGGAATTTCATCGTATTTAGCCGCGATAAAAATTATGCTTATCCTTTTATCACATGTGTTTTCCATAAATTCCTTGACTTTTTTCAGCAACTGATAATTATTGTCGGTAGCCAGATAATAGGAGTTTTCAAAACTTTTGACATTTTCAACAAATGTTCTCAGTAAAACTCCCTGCCCGGTTCCCCAGCGTAATACCACCTTGTTATCCAGATTGTTAAAATCAATTCTTCTGGTATACCAGTCATGAGTCCTGAAAGATCTTTCCAAGTCCTCATCATTTTCCTGCGTGTATATATTTTTAAACAGCTTGTACAGATCAGGTACATCATTATCCGAATCAAACTTGTCTCCGACAACAATAATTCCATCCTTTATAAAACAAGTATAACCACATTCACAGGAAAGATCTCCAGTCATTATATTATTATTTTCTATACCTGCCTTATCCAGAATAAGGCCTTTCCCACATGATGGACATGCTGTCATCGATAAAAATGGTAAAGGAATGCCGTACTCACTTTTAGACTTTTTTTCCTCAGAATTTTGATTGTACATATTTCTTTCGATGTCTACCATCGAAAGAGCCGCTCTTATCGTATCGGCTTCTGAATTCAGTTCCCTTTCCTTTTTCCCTAACATTTCAAGATAATATCCCCTGTGCTCACCCAAAAAACCCGTCAATCTTCTCAGTGAAAAGATCTTCTTTATATCGGCAATGGTAAACTTCATGTCTTTGTATTTTTGAATTTCTTCCATATCCGAAACGCATCTGGAGTCAAAATTCCTCTGATTATGAATCTTCTCTGGCAACAAAAGTCCACTCTCAACATAGAATCTGACGGTATCAATTGAAGTATTAAATTTCCTGGAAAATTCACCTATTTTCAAGATTTCTCCCCCCCCAGTCATTATATTTCACGAAGAAATTGTAAGATAAGAAATTCACGATATTAAATTTTACCATAGACAATACGAATTCAGGAGTTAACCCCTGTTTTTTAAATATATTAACATTTTTTTCAAAAAACCAAGTGTTGACAGCGAGTTCCATCCCTGTAATAAAATAAATTAATATAGGAGGGGATAAAATGTATAAATTTCCAGATCTATTATATTCAGACGTAAGAATAGAAGATGTATTCGAGACTAAAATAGTTATAACGAACGGCAAACTTGACGAAATGAAAGAAAAAACTTATCAAGGAGCTTTTATAAGGGTTTTCGATGGAAAGAAATGGTATTATTCCGCAATATCCGATATAGACATGGTACAACAGGAATTGGATTCTCTTTCAAAACTGGCTGAGAAAAACGAAAATATTGCCGAAAATCCAATCGTAAAAAAATTTGAAATAAACAAGGGAGACTTCAGAGAATTCAACAAAGACAAAGATATTTCTCAAACAGCTATCAATGAAAAAAAGAGATTATTGTTGAAATACACAGATAAAATTAAAGATGATAAACATATTTCTTCTTTAAAGAGTAATTATGTTGACAGTAAAAAAACCAAGAAATTTTATTCCAGTAAAGGAGCAGATTTAATTTTCGATTATCAAACATGTGGAATACGAATTTCTTTCGATTTAAAAGATGGAGAAAACACTTTCAGTGAAAGTTTTGACCACACATCTGACTTTTTTGAAAATTTAAAAGGCGATGAAGAAAAACTGGAATTCAAGCTTAAAAAGTCTATTGAATTTATGAAAGAAGCAGAAGAAGTTGAGCAAGGAAAATACACAGTTATTCTTTCGCCAATTGCCGCGGGAATTTTCGCACATGAGAGTTTTGGACATAAAAGTGAATCCGATTTCATGGTGGGCGATGAGACTATGAAAAAAGAATGGGAAATAGGCAAAAAAGTCGGAACAGACGTACTCACAATCGTAGATGACGGCAATCCGGCAGGAAACGGCCATGTAACCTTTGACGACGAAGGCACGAAAACTAAAAAAACCTATCTGATAAAAAACGGAGTTCTTACAGGAAGATTACACAGTGGTTCTACAGCTGCTTTTCTGGAAGAAGAAGTTACGGGTAATGCCAGATCAATTAATTTCGAATACGAACCTATAGTAAGGATGACAACAACATATATCGATAAAAGCGAGAAAGACATATGCGAACTGATTTCAGAAGTGGAAAATGGAATATTGGTTGAAACCATAAAACACGGTTCAGGCATGACTACTTTCACACTGGCACCTTCTCTGGCATACGCCATAAGAAACGGAACGATAGCTGAGCCTCTTAAAATATCGGTTATAACCGGAAATGTATTTGAAACACTTAATGAAATAGATGCCGTTTCAGATATGATAAAACTTCATTCTTTCACACTCGGAGGCTGTGGAAAAATGGAACAGTACCCATTACCCGTTGGTTTTGGTGGCCCGTATGTAAGAGTGAACAATTTAAACGTACAATAACAGGGGGGAATAGTCATGATAAATGAGAAAATAACTATAAAAAATGAAGAAACATCCCTTAACATAGTACAGGGAGAAATAGAATCTATAAGAAAGAAAAACATCACAAAAACAGGTTACAGGGTTTATGATGATAACAAGATAGGTGTGGCAGGAGTAATAGGAAAGCATGATGAAAATGAGATGAAAGAAAAAGCAAAAAAGGCCCTTTCACTTGGAATAGAATATCCCTATGAAGTAACAGACAAAACACAGAAAGAAATAGTTGTTGAAAGCCATTTCAAGGATGGAAACGAATTCAGCACGGAAATTCAGGATTTACTTATTCAGCTGAGGAAAAACCATCCTGAATTCATATTTTCAAATAAAATAAACTTTTCAAAAGAAGATATAAAGCTCGAAAACGATTTAGATTTGAACCTACGAAGTTGTGTTTCGAAGGTGGAATCATCCCTTCTGCTCAAAGAAAAAACTTCACCTAACCTGATAGATGGATTCATAGGATATGAAAGCAACAATTGGGATAGAAATGAGTATTTAAGACTCGCAGATATGACATGCCATGGCTTAAAAAACACTGCCGATATAGACAACGGATATCATAAAGTTGTTTTAATACCGGAAGGATGTGCTTTTTTAAACAAAATGTACACTGAACTGCATGGCTTGAAATACGGCACAGGTGGATCTATTTTCACAGGCAAAGCCGGCCAGAAGCTCTTTTCAGATGATTTCACATTATACCAGTCACTTTCAACAGATGACGGAATATACGGACCATTTTTCGATGTAGAAGGAACTGTCAACGAAAATTTCAAATACCCTCTCATAGAAAATGGGGTAATAAAAAGTCCTTATACCGATAAGAAAACGGCGAAACAATTCAACCTCAACCATACGGGAGCAGCTGGCGGCAATTACGATTCGGTGCCTACACTTTCCCCAATGCCCTTAGTCATAAAAAAATCGGATAAGACTTTAAAAGAATTGCTTAACGGAGAAAAAGTCATATTCGTCTTGTTCGCCTCAGGCGGAGACTTTACACCTGAAGGAAAATACGCAACCCCGGTACAGACAGCATTCCTTTTCGATGGAGAAAACTTCATCGGTAAACTACCTCAGTTGAACATGACATCAAATATATACGACATGTTTGGCAAAGATTTCCTGGGAGTATCATCCGATTCATTAACTACGTTGTCACCGATGCATCTGACAGTAATGAATATGAAAATAGAAAAAATATAGATAATTTATTCAACAAAAACCGGATTAAAAATAATTAATCCGGTTTTTTTCAACAATTTTAATGACTTTCTTCCGATGAAATAGTTTTTATTATATGTTAAAATATCTTATGCTTTTTTTAAAAAAGAGGAAAAACAAAATAAAAAATAACGAATTCGAGCACTACATAAAAACCATCAATTACCTTCAATATTTCTTTTTCCTTTTCTCATGGATTATGTGGTGGATATATTCGCCCGTGAAACATGAGAGGATAGTGGTTATTTCTGTAATAATTCTGATATCTGTTTCCCTGAGGCATCTTATATGTTTCAGGAAGGGTATTTATCCGGATTTGGCAAAAGGGCTCCTGCTTATAGATATTACCTTCGTGTTCTGGATGTCATTTCAGGATCCTGCAAAATTCACATTTTATATTTACGATGTACTCATTGCCGAATCAGTTTTCTTTTTCCACTTTAAGTTTGGAATACTCTCAACATCAATAATTACAGCAACTACAATATTATCGGTATTTTCTTTTGGATATGATCATGTGCTGATATGGAGAAACATGGCAAGTTACATGCTGGTGTACTTTTTCATGCTGTTTGTGGTGAGATTGAACGATAAGAGAATAAACCTCAGATCATCTACGGCATTGCTAAATGAACAAAAAGAACTGTTGGAAAAAGCATATAAAAATCTCAGGCAATCATCGCTTGCACTCGAAGAGATGACTATACTGCGTGAAAGAAACAGAATAGCCAGAGAAATACACGATAGTGTAGGTCATGCCCTTACTGCCGTTATAGTACAGGTAGAAGCTGCTAAAAGGCTTATGGATCGAGACCAGGATCTGGCAAAAATGAAAATCGAACAGGCACAGGAACAGATAAGAATTGGCCTTGACAGTATCAGAACTTCCGTAAGAACACTTAAAGAAGGGGATAATGTACTTGATTTTCATGCGGCGATTAACGCCCTCATAAAAGAAACTGAAGCACATACGGGAATAAAAGTTATAAGAAACGTGAATATCTCCAAAGACATTCACGAGAAAACCCAGAAAATTATTTACCGTGCTTTACAGGAAGGCTTAACCAACGGAATAAAACACGGTAAAGCTTCTATATTCAAATTCACTTTAAATGAATACAATTCTAAAATATTCTTTACTTTGGAAGATAACGGAATGGGATGCGATAAAATCATTCCCGGTTTCGGTCTCTCCGCCATGAAGGAAAGAGTTGAAGAGCTCAATGGCGATTTCGAAATAAGTTCGGAAAACAGCAAAGGCTGTAAAATCTGTTTCTGGCTCTTCAACGACGGGAAATTATTTACCTGATACTTCTATATCCCCACTGGAAGTTTTAAGAGATAAATCGAATTCTCCACCACCGTTAATCAATCTCTTTCCATTTCTATCTTCCATTATCATCAGATCCCTCACAGATACGTCTCCAAAAGACGTTTTGGTATTCAGGTTAAATTTGGCATTATTGTCTACATAAACCCTAATATCACCAAAACTAGTCTCAAAATACGCTTTACCATTATCAGGCATCTTCGCATTCACGACAATAGAATCGTTACTGGTTTTCAGATTATGATCACCATCATTCAATTCACTGTTCTTCATCTCTATCGTTCCAAAAGACGTTTTCGCATCGATTATGCCACTGAAATTATCCAATACTATTTTTCCATTTCCATTCTTTATATACATGTCTCCGGTAAAACCATTGAGCTTAACATAACCAAAAGAATTTTCAATTTTGCCCTTGAAAAAACCTTCATTATCTACAACATTCACATCTATATCCCCATTACCGTTGTCAATGTAAATATCTCCGGAAACCTTGTTCAATTCGATATTTCCAAAGGAATTCTTTACCTTGACTCCGTTAAGAGAATTGATAACTTTAACTGCTCCATTGCCGCTGTCAATATCCACTTTTCCGGACACGTTAAAAGCTTCAACCTTATCAAAAGAATTTTTTACTTTAAGATTTCCCGCCAAATCTCTTACCCTTATTTCACCGCTGGAATTCTTTATTTCAGTATCACCGTTCACTCTGTTCAAAATCACACTGCCAAAAGAATTTTTAACAAAGGTCTTTTGAGTTAAAATACCCTCTTTGGTATTTTCCAGTCGCACATCACCGTTGGAATTGTCTACTGACAATTCACCGGAAATATTGTACAGACTAATGTTCCCGAAAGAATTTTCGATTTCCAGATCACTGTACAAATCAGATACGTTAATATTACCATTTGAATTCCTTATGACAAATGCCGAATTCATATTTTCCACCACTACATCCCCAAAAGAATTCTTAATTTCAAATTTTTCATCGTATCCATCAGGAATCATCATATCGATTTTAACTCCGAATGACATTGCGAGATTCGTAAATGAGTTCGGGAATCTCTGATCCAGAGTCAGCACTCCTTCAAAAAAAGATTCAACCAATACGGCATCGTCTAAAAACCTTTCGTGGTCGCCAACACCATTAACCCATTTTTTTATCTTCATGTATACATAATCTTCATTCCAGGATTTTACGTTCAGATCACCGAACGAGCTCTTTAAAACGATTTTTTCAACACCAGCGGTTCTGTACTCATACACCTGTTCTCTTGAAGTAGAAAAGGCAATTCCAGCGAATGAAACAAGTAGCAGTAAAAGCGTTGTGATTTTCCATATTTTCAACATTTTTATCCTCCAGTTTAATTTTATTATTTTAAGCATAATCCTAAATTACACCTCTGTTTAGTTTTAAGCAGGATAATGATTCTCTTTTAAGAAGAAACAATTTTTAACATCCGAAAGTTAGCTGTACACTTTGAATAGAATAACAATTTAATAAAATCTCTGATTCTCAATTATTCATAATATTTGAATCCTTCAATAGATGCTCAATATTAATTTACCTGTATATCTTTATCCCTGTATTTATAAGTAAATAATTTTCCAAAAAAATTAAAAATGATATCGATTAAGAAGAACAGATGAGTTAATATCAACACTATTGCATAAATCAGAAAGAAAACAAAAAACATGAGTATTTTTTTCATATTTACTGTTCCCAACTACCAATGATCATAAAATTATTATATCCCATAATCGTTTCCGGTAAAAGAATTCACAAATTTTTTCGCAGAAGTAGCAACAAAAAGAATTCCGTAAATCACCAGAAATGAAGAAAAACCCATCATTTTTTTCATATTAACACGCTCCTTATTACATCTATAAAACCTTTCGATATACTGCTGTTACTGCTTATGAAAGTAACCAGTAAAAAAACAAGTGCAATTGAAAAAAGAATAATTTTAAATTTTGACATTTAAACACCCCACATGTTTCACTTATATCATCAATTACTGTTATAGTTTATTATAACACTACTCTTTTAATATGTCAAGAAACAAATCAAAAAATTTTAAATATATTTATAAAATGACCATTTACGCAGTACATCAATACGATTAATGTGCAAAACAGCCATACCCAACACAACTTAGATATATGAAAATGAAATTATTCTCGGATTATGTTTATGAAATTACGTGCAAGATAACTAAACGATTTAACTTCTCAGTTTGAGCGAATACACACTCAAGGCGATAGATTTACAAATCCCATCAAACTATACAGTTCCATACTCAAATATAAAAAGTATATACATTTTTTATATCAGTTTCAGCAAATTATTATCATAGTTACTCCCATGCAAGATATGAGAAAACCAGTGAAAAAAATCAGATAAAAATCTGGGAAAACAAAGAAAAAGCAATCGAAAACACCAAGTGTTCAAAAAGAAAGTAATCAATCAGATGAGATTACTGAATCTCAACGGTAATTTTCAAGGGATTATGATCGGAATTTTTAAATCCAAGATCAAAAAACTCATAATCTTTCAACTGAAGATTCGGAGAAATTAAAAAACCATCGGTGCTTGAAAAACATGTATCACTTCCGTAAGGTGTGAAAGGAGATCTCACAGAAGGAATATCATTCGAATAGACCCAGGTCCATCCAGCAGGAGTCCAATCGTTTTTTACAATTGAAGAAAAAGACACAGAATCACAATCCGTATTCAATTCTGTGAATCTATAACCCGGAAGCGTTATACCCCAGTCGCCTCCAGCCAATACATAATTGCCTTTTAAGTATTCGTCAAGCATCATACCCCTGATATACGTTATACCTTTCAGTAACAAATCTTCATCTGTATATCCGGACATATTCAGGTTATAGACTATGAGCTTTTTTCCATTGGCAAGTACATATTCCCACGATAACACGCATTCATCTTTAGAAAATATATTAGCCGGCCAGTTATCTTCTTTAATTATTCTGTATCTGAATACTTTTTGCGGCTGGTATTTAGCCAAAGTTAAAAAACCACTGTGAAGCTTTCCTATCATTTTATCCAAAGGAAGTGGATAAAAGTTTATTTTAAAGTCGTATACAAAAGACCTGAAGTACTCGTTCAAATATTCTGATATTATTTTATCCTGATCCATATCCGCAGTCCTTGAAGAGTTTTTATCAACTTCCTGCAGGATGATCAAATCAGTATTCTGATCTTTGATAAAGTTTTTTATTTTCATCAGGTTATCAGAAACAAAAGACCCGGAAATACTCACATCATCTCCGCCATCAAGGTAGAAAGAGTGATATTCGTCCATCCCGGCAAAACCAATATTCCAGGTTAATATGGATATCTCATCAGATGCAAACGAGACATCAGATTGACTATTTGTTATTTCAACTATATCTTCTGGAGAATACTGATTCATAGTAAGGTAAATCAGAAAAGAAACAGCGGCAATTACAAGAAATACGATTAGAATAATCAAAAACCTGAATAACTTCATAATACCTCCATTTGATTAAGGAGTTTTAAACAGGCAGAATAATAAAAAAAGGATTCCGAAGAATCCCTTACCCTGGTCAGGGCGGGGAGACTTGAACTCCCGACCTCTAAGTCCCGAACCTAGCGTTCTACCATCTGAACTACGCCCTGAATTACGCTATTTATACAAGAAGGTGAACCTTTCCATTTCAGAAAAAGATCCACCATCACAATAAATTTATCTTCCTAAAGCCTCTTTCGCTATATTTGCGTAATTTACAAATGCATCCATATCGGTCGCTGCAACTTCAGCAAGCATTTTTCTGTTTATGTTAACACCTGCAAGTTTAAGACCATGAATCAATTCGTTGTATTTAAGATCGTTCAATCTGGCAGCTGCATTGATCCTGACGATCCACATTCTTCTGTATTCACCTTTCTTATCTTTTCTTCCTACGTAAGAATATACACCTGATCTGTAAAATCTTTCTTTAGCAAGTGAATACCTTCTGGATGTCGCACCTCTATAACCTTTAACGGCTTTTAAATACTTTTTCTTCTTTGACTTCTTTATGACCGCGCGTTTGACTCTCATGTTTCTCCCCTCCCGATACTAAGCCTTTGCAAGCATTCTTTTTAAATTCTTTGTCATTTCGTCTGCTACTGCAACCTTTCCAGCTCTTCTTCTCATTTCTCTACTGGACTTCTTACCGGTATTATGAGCCCTACCACGCTGATTTCTCATAATTTTTCCAGTTCTATTTAATTTAAGTCTTTTAGAGGCACTTTTTCTGGTTTTCATTTTTATCTTTGCCATAGATAAAACCTCCTTCTTATATCATTTCGAAGAAACAACTACTCCTCGATTACATTGCCCTCTTCAGGTTTTTCCTGTTCCTTTTTCATCTTCGCTCTCTCAGCATCCGAAAGTGGAGACAAAGTCATATGCATGTCTCTTCCTTCCATCTTCGGTTTAGAAACGCATTTTGCTATCATTTTGGTATCTTCAATTACTTTTTCAAGTATTTCCTTACCCTTATCGGTAAATACCATCTCTCTCCCTCGGAACATGATAGTGACCCTAACCATATTCCCCGCTTCAATGAATCTGCAGATATGCTTCAGCTTTGTATGATAATCGTTTCCATCTATTTTAGGTCTGAATTTCATCTGCTTCAATTCAGTTTTCTTCTGCTTCTTCTTGGATTCCTTATCCTTTTTCTGCAGTTCAAATCTGTATTTACCAAAATCCAATATCTTTGCTACTGGAGGATTGGCATTCGGAGAAACCAAAACAAGATCAAGATTTTTCGCTCTCGCCTTCGAGATTGCTTCCGCTAAACCCAATATACCCAACTGAGAACCGTCATCCGAAATAACCCTCAACTTGGAAAAACGTATTTCCTCATTCTTCGGTGGAAGCCTAGTGTCTCTGGCTATACAAACCATCTCCTTTCAAAATGAAAAAAACGGGTATTCAACCCGTGCCGTATAGTATTACATACTATTGATCCCATTATAACCTTACTAGCCTTTTGCTGCAAGGTGAGAAATCGATCGGGTTGATTTCCTCTTTAAATTTTACTACTTGGTGAGCCGTACAGGAATCGAACCTGTAGCCTGCTGATTAAGAGTCAGCTGCTCTGCCAATTGAGCTAACGGCTCATGAAAAAATGGTGCCGAAGGCGGGACTTGAACCCGCACGGGATTTTAATCTCCCACATGGACCTCAACCATGCGTGTCTGCCAATTCCACCACCCCGGCATCTTTAGAACACATTGCGTATTATATTACTTATTTCTCTTTCTGTCAACTCTTTTTTTCCAGAAAACGCTATCTTTCCTGGCGCGCCTGGGAGGATTCGAACCCCCAACCCTCGGAGCCGAAATCCGATGCTCTATCCAGTTGAGCCACAAGCGCATCTGGGGTGGCTAGTGGGATTTGAACCCACGGCCGCCTGATCCACAGTCAGATGCTCTACCAACTGAGCTATAGCCACCGTCGATAAATTACTGGTGCGCCCAGAGGGAATCGAACCCCCAGCCTTCGGATTAGAAATCCGATGCTCTATCCTATTGAGCTATAGGCGCACACCTAATTACTGCTGGAGCGGCTGACGAGACTCGAACTCGCAACACCCACCTTGGAAGGGTGGTGCTCTACCAATTGAGCTACAGCCGCACATTGACTGGTCGGGGTGACTGGGCTTGAACCAGCGACCTCATGCACCCAAGGCATGCGCGCTCCCAGCTGCGCCACACCCCGTTTGTCAATTGCGGACGTATTATAGCATAGGATTTTAAGGTCGTCAAGTAAAAAAAATTTCTTTTTGTAGTTTTTTCTGTATATAAATATTTACAAAATTCTCTGCACCGATAGCCTCCGCTTTAAACGCGCTATACAGCAGTTGGATTTTTAAAGAAAAATATTTTTTTAACCTGTCATTTTAAAAGAATTTCCATCGATTGCCCTTGACAATGCAAGAATTCCATCAAGATGATCATATTCATGCTGTATTAACTCGGACATTTCATTTTCAATTTTTAATAATCTATCGTTCCAGAACTCATCTTTATATCTCAACAAACATCTTTTATACCTTTTAACCCTGACTTTTATACCCGGAAAACTGAAACAGTCATCCCACACTATAATTTTTTCATCATCTATAAATTCGAGCAGAGGATTGATAATCAAAAATGGTTCAGGAACATTAAGATAAATCACCCTCTTGAGTATACCTATTTGTGGTGCGGCAATCCCCCTCCCGCTACCATCTTTTCTCCTGAAATCGATAAGAGTATCTCTTAAATCCTTCATAATTCCTTCAATATAATTCATCTCATCAAAAAGAACTTCATCACTCTTTTTATGCAATAATTCATTACCCGCAATTAGAATTTTTTTTATAGACATTTCCTTACCCCCAAAAAGCCTTTTTATAGTTAGACGGCAGAGAAGGTAATAATATTTATTCACTCTCATAATATATCCATGTCAACTTTTATCAACACATAGGAAAATGAGGTGAGTTATAATATTAAAGACGTTTTACGGGAGGTATTTAAAATGCCCAAAAATAAAAGTGGTATTTTCGAAGAAATATACAAGATAGTCAGGTTAATTCCCGCAGGAAAAGTGGCTACATACGGCCAGATAGCAAAAATAGCCGGAGGATGTAACCCCAGAGTTGTTGGATACGCTATGGCTTCGATAAAATCTGATATGAAAATCCCATGGCACAGAGTGATAAACAGTAAAGGTGAAATCAGCCTTCGTGACGGAGAGGGAAAGAGTTTTCAGCGTGAGTTGCTTGAATCTGAAAATATAAAATTTACCGATTCCGGAAAAATATCACTTAAACTGTATCAGTGGAATGCAACTGACTATATTGAAAAAAACAATTAAAGAAAATACGTTTAAAATTTATGAGGTGATTTGTTAATTTGAGTAATTACAGATACTTTAATTTAGATGATACCAACAAGAAGATTTTTTATAACTACTGCTGGAAATACGGATGTGAAAACGACGAATCATTTTTACCGGTAGATGAGGATTTTGAAATCAAATCTTATCGCCCGGGAATAATAGTTGTGGATGAAAGAAACAGAATACAGGGGGCTGCTAATCTGATGCTTGATGATGCGTATTTAAATTCGGGGAAAGCAAGATTCGCAATATATCACAGCATTAACAATTCACCCGAAATTATGGAAGGAATGCTGTCCCTGCTTTCAAATAAAGCGCGTGAAAAAGGAGTTTCTTCCATTTTCCTTCAAATACCAAAAACTAAAATTGAGCAAATAAAAACAATGGAAAATCTGGGCTTTTTCGCAACTAGAAAAACACTTCAATTATCCAGACCAAAAATGTCTGTAAGGAAATTCATTTTACCTAATAGTTTTGATTGGGTAAACTTAAACATAAAGAGAGACGCCGAAGTATGGTGTGACATCATAAATCTCTGTTACAAGAACAGACCAGAACATATTCCTTACACGCCTGCCATGCTGAAAGAAGATTTCGCTATGGACGATACTTTTGAAGGTTGTGGCGCGATACTGATAGATGGTAAAGTACCAGTTGGATTGTATTACACATCACTTGTCGGTATGAAAGAACTGTGGATAGGCCATCTTTGTATACTTCCAAATTACAGAGGTCTGGGTATCGGAAAGAATTTACTTAGAAAATGCATAATGATCGGAAACGATATTGGTGTGGAATGTGCATTAAGCCTTGATTCCGAAAATGAAAAAGGGCTTGGTATGTGCATATCAGAAGATTTTGATCTTGTTGAAGAATATATCAAATATGAAATAAAAATTTAAAAAAGAGGCATAAAACCTCTTTTTCAAATTCTGTGGGAATTCAATTCAATTTATTATTATCAACGTCATGCTGTCGAATATTCTGGTGAAAATATCCCTGTAGCTTTCAAACAATACTGCAGGTGCTGTTGCATAAAAGAATATCCTTCTGCCGTAATTATCCGTAAAATTATCCAGAATCAGATTCCAGTATTTTTCATTACCACCAATCTGGTTTGAATATACAGTGTTCTCGTACCCGGATAAACTGAACCAGGATCCATTATATGCAAAATAACTTCCACTGGTATTCCTGTTATCGTAATAGGCAAATTGTATTGCAAGTAATACGTTTGAGTTATCTTGAGAATAAAGCAGTACATAATAAGTATCCGGATCAGTCTCATCCATCAGAAGTTGTGCGTTTACCGGAATATCCAGGGTTAAATCCTGAATTTCCACAGTTTTAAAACTAAGGTTTCCGATTTCTGACTTTTCAACACGAAAAAATTCTTCATATTTCTTCACATTATCGATGAACATCTCGACTTTATACACTCCGGAAGGTAATCCGGTAAAATCAACCGGTTCCAGCCATGCCCAGACACAATATCCCAGATGTGACTGTATTCCACTTGTCTTAGGATCCGGTACCTCATAAGACATTTGATTCATGGTGTTGCCATTCGGTGAAATCCATTTCCATAAAACAGTATGTGAGTTTGTCATTTCTGACAATTCAGTCCATAAACACACATCATCATAGTTCCCATCAAAAACATCCTTAATTCCAACGGGTACCGCAGAATCTATGCCTGTACACAAAACCGCATCCACAACTTGCACATCTTCAACTGTTTTTTTCGTCAGGGCAGTTACTTTAAAATTCCCACTGCTTATCAAAAGATTATATCCTTCATCGGAAAAGGCCCGGACGTTATATACTGCAGTTTCATCAGGTACCGTAAAGTTCACACTACCTGACTCGTTTCCATTTATATAAAAATATACGATATAACTTCTATTATCGGAAATCGTTTTATACAATCCTATCCAGCATTTATCATTTTGCGGAAATCCCGAGTAGTAAACCGTAATAACTTCATTACCGGAATAAGAACTTTTATCTGCATAAAGTTTTGGAGAACCTGTCTGTGATATAACCGAACTCTTTTTCTCAACAAGAAATACCGAACTAAAAGCCAGCATATCATATCCATCATTGGCGTACAACCTGAATTCATATTGTCCTTCTTCTGTTGGTAAAACAAACTTTAAGGAATTTTTCCCCGGTTCTACATATTTCCAGGAAACATAATCCCTGCCCGCAGCACCTTTTTTGTATAATCCTATCCAATCTTTCTGATTACCGCTGCTGCTATAGCCTATTTCCATTTCTTCACCCGTATAAAACTTTTCATTGGAAAATGTAACCGAATATCCTTCAGAAATATTAAAAACCTCACTCTTTGAGACTAGTTCATATCCATCATTTTTATAAAATCTGAATTCAAAACTTCCCGTATCTGATGGAATATCGAAACGAAGAATCCCAGTTTTATCAGGAGTATGTTTCCATGAGATAAAGTCTCTGTCAGAAGCATTTACCTTGTATAGCCCTACCCAATCCTTTGGGTTTCCAGGTGCCGAATATTCAACTTCGATATCTTTGTCGGTCTTATAATACAAATTTTTCTTCAGGATAATCTTATAATCATAAGTAGGTATTACCACTATCTGCGAATTGTTCAAGTTGTTTAAATTGAATTCCACAGATGCAAAAATCGCTTCCAATTGTGATTTCAGATTTGCCCCCGAAACACCTTTCCACATTTTAGTAATTACCAGCTGTTTTGGAAAATCCTGTTCTTCTGTTATTGCATAAACCTCAAAATCAACATTACCAGTACCTGTTTCTATATATCCCGAATACTGTCTGGCATCCATCTGTTTGATATCTGCAAATTTCTCACCTGTAATAAAAGTCTTTTCATCTTTCTTCATATCTTCAACAAGTGCTTTGTTCACATCATTATCCAGAAATAAAAAAAACAGAGCACCATCTTCAAGTGTTCCATCGGGATTCAAATTTCCGTTGTATACCATATAATAAGGTGACCCACTTTCAACTTTTTCCTGCCAACCTTGTGGTAAGTCGAAACTTACGAACTCAAATGTCCTTTTATCAGCGAAAAAAGTCAACATGAATGCCATAATGATAAAGAGAACCAGTATTTTCTTTTTCATCTTATACCTCCTTTTCAAAACATCTTTTAATTGAAAAATATCCCATACCACAGAATACCTTCTGGTAACTAATACATTTAATTATATCACCACATCTCATCCTTGATTAGTAATATCTATATAAATTCTTCTTTCATTACGATGGACTTATTTAACATATCTTATTAAAAATAAATCTTTTATTCCTTAATTAAAAAAACCGTATTTTAAATTATATGACTACTTTATTTATCTGCCATTCAGATATGTATATGATATAATCCCCTTTGTAAGCTTTCAGTACGGTTTTTTGTATTTTAAACTATGGAGGTATATTTTATGTATTACATAAAAAATGACAGTACCAATCCATATTTTAACCATTCTCTTGAAGAATACTTTATTAAAAATTTTAAAGAAGAATGTTTTATTCTGTGGAGGAACGAGCCGTGTATTCTCATAGGAAGAAATCAGAATACCGTTTCAGAAATAAATGTTGATTATGTGAGAAAAAATGGAATTAAAATTGTCAGAAGATTAACCGGAGGCGGCGCTGTTTTCAACGATCTTGGCAATATTAATTTCACTTTCATCACAAATATTGATGAAAACGCAGATAACAGTTTTATTAAATTCGCCCAACCGGTGATTGATTCACTTAATTCACTCGGTATAAAAGCTGAATTTTCCGGGAGAAATGATATTACTGTTGATGGAAAGAAAATTTCCGGTAACGCAAGATATTATTACAGGAACAGGCTTTTACATCATGGAACTTTGTTGTTTTCCGGTGACCTGTCAACTCTGAGAGACGCTTTAAAATCAAAACCTCTTAAATTCAAAGGTAAAAATATAAAATCCGTAAAAAGTCGTGTTACTAACATTTCAGAACACTTAAAAGCTGATATGGATGTACTTGAATTTCGTGAATTTCTCATGCAAAACATAATAAAGGAACATAATATAAAATCCATATACACTTTTTCCGAGGAAGATTATCGAAGAATAGAAGATATTCAGAAAAACAGATTCGAGACTTATGAATGGAATTACGGTTCTTCTCCTGAATTTTCAATATCCAATGAATACCGTTTCCCTTGTGGAACTGTAGAAATGGGATTGGATGTTAAGGATGGTGTGATAAAGAAATTAAAGATATACGGGGATTTTTTCGGTAAAAAAGATATTTCAGAACTTGAAATGCAACTATATGGTATAAGGTATATGTACAAACCAATTGTATCCGCACTTGAAAACACGGACATTGATGATTATATACAGGGTATGAATAAAAAAGAAATGATAGAAAAACTGTTAATCGTATAAAAGCCGGAGGAAAAATGATGAAAAAACCCGAATGGATAAGAGTAAAACTTCAGGGTGAAGGAACTTTTAAGAAAGTTGATGATATTTTATCTTCATTATCCCTGAACACCGTGTGTAAGGAAGCAAACTGTCCTAACAGAATGGAATGCTACAATAAAGGTACAGCCACTTTCATGATTCTGGGTAAGAACTGTACCAGAAACTGCACTTTCTGCAATGTTACAAAATCAATTCCAGAACCAGTGGATACTGAAGAACCCTCAAAAATTGCCGATGCCGTTTCAAGGATGCATATCAAACACGTAGTTATAACTTCCGTAACACGTGACGATTTAAGCGATGGGGGAGCAGCTCATTTTGCAGCAGTAGTGAACAAAATAAAGGATATTAACGAAAACCTCACCGTGGAAGTTCTCATACCGGATCTAAAAGGAAATTATGAAGATTTAAAAACGGTATTGGAAAGCTATCCGGATATATTAAACCATAATGTCGAAACAGCACCATCTTTGTACAAAAAAGTAAGGCCAATGGCTAATTATAAACAATCAATAGACGTTCTGAAAAACTCTAAGGAAATAAATCCTGACATATTAACCAAATCGGGTATTATGGTCGGACTTGGAGAAAGCAAGGAAGAAATATTCGACGTTATGAAAGACCTGAGAAATGTTGGATGCGATATTTTAACTATCGGACAGTACCTCAGGCCTTCCATGAAACATATAGAAATAGCCGAATATGTACATCCTGACGTTTTTAAGGAATACGAAGAAAAAGGGTATGAAATGGGATTCAGATATGTAGCTTCATCACCTCTGGTGAGAAGCTCTTACAACGCTGCAGAAGTTTTTAAAAAATAAAAAGCGGTTTAAAAACCGCTTTTTTCAAAAATAACTGCTTACTGAAACTTATCGTATAAAACTTTAAATTCGTTGTGTACCCTTTTAAAAACTTTTAAAACATTAGGATCAAAGTGTGTTGGTTCAACTCTTCCATCTCCGTTGATTATTATATCGAGTGTTTTTTCATGTGAAAAAGCCGGTTTATAGCATCTGGGACTTCTCAGCGCATCGTATATATCCGCTAATGCCACTATTCTGGCACTCAACGGAATCTGAATCCCTTTCCTTCCATCGGGATAACCACTACCATCGTATTTTTCATGATGATTCCTGGCAATTTCAGACGCCATTTTTAAATGTTCCGAATTACCTATGATTTTCTCTCCATGAACAGTATGTAATTTCATATGATCAAATTCTTCTTCGGTGAGTTTTCCGGGTTTTGTCAATACAGATTTATCTACGTATATTTTTCCAACATCGTGCATTTGAGCAGAATTGAATATCTCTTTGACAAATCTTGAATTGCATCCCATTTCATTAGCCAATACTTTTGAAAAGAAATTAACTCTTTTTATATGATAGCCCGTACTGTCATCATTAACTTCAGCAGCTCTTGCAAGCGCATTCATAGTGTAAATAAAAGATTCCTCAACGCGCTTCATATTCTTTTTTACTCCATCTATAAGGTCAACATTAATGGCTATTGCCTTGAGAACAGCGGAATCAAAATGACTCACGGATTTAGGGTAGTTAAAGCCCATCAGGGTGAGATCATCTATCGAAAACCCGGAAAAATTCTTCATCTCCGGAAGTAAATTTTCTATCATATCGGGAAATAATTTTATACCCGATTCAATATCCGAATATTCTTTAATATCAAGGTTTTTATGGAATCCGTTAGGTGTTCTGAAATCAAAATCAAATTTACCAAACTCTGAAAATTTTATAGTCTCCACGATTTCCATACCGCCTTGTTCCTTTTTCACAAAAAGAACTGCGGTGTTTATTTCCTCAAACAAAACCCATATCTGTGCTGGATAATTGCTTATGATTTCGTTATCGGAAAATACCGTATTAAGCAACCTTTCAACCATATTTATATCGTATACGTCTTCCCGGAGTAAGAAATCATCAATTATACCCTTTATTTCACTGTTAAGGAGATCAATAGCTTCATAACTCTCCTTCATGATATTGTAATTTGTTTTAAACCCTATACCCTGATTTATAAGATCACTCAGACAATAATCGAGTTTATCGACATGCACACAAATCCCATCCGAAACCAGACAGGAATTTGAAAATCCCTCATCATTCTCATAAAAAAAGATAACCGGTATGTATTCCAGATTCAGTGCGGATTGAATGACATTTAAAGTTTGCATATTATAACTGTCCAGATCCACAATAAGCAGTCTGGCGTTAAGAACATAAAGATTTTTCATCAGATCGTCCTTATCCATTTGAACCAACTGCAAAGAATTTTCATCGATTATATTTTTCACTTTGTTCTGATGTTTCTCCGAAGTACTCATAAAAAGTACTGTGTTTTTCATATTACACCTCTATCAGTCTATACCCAGCTTCTTTTTCATTGTTTCATTTTTTGATGCCATTGTAAACTCCCCTCCGACTTCCTCAACTTTTTTACCTTCTTTGAGAAGCGAATTCAGGATTTCAAAAGGCATATCCTCTATGTCGTTAAAATCAAATACTATCTTTAGCGGCTTTATAAAAAGCATTCCTTTCATAGCCATTACAAGAGCGGAAATATCTTTTCTCGAAAAACTGTCGTTGAAATTAAAATAGAAAATACCTTCCCTGTTTTCAACTTCAAAACCAATTCTGTTTCTGTCAACACTTTTACCGTTTGTTTCACTAATATCCAAGTTTTCCTCTGAAACTACTCCCTGGCCAAGAACTTCATTTATTACGGCAACTACCTTTTCAGGTTCAATGGGTTTTATAATATAATGTTTGGCGCCGCTGCTCAAGGCTGCAAAAATCAGTTTTTTCTGGTTAAGTGCGCTTACCATAATAATCTTTGCACCGGAATCGAGTTTAAGTATCTCTTTAAGAGCGTCGACTCCGGACATTACAGGCATGCTGATATCCATAGTTACGATATCGGGATTGATCTTTTCGTACATAGAAACAGCCTGTTTTCCATTAACGGCTTCTCCAACCACACTGTGTCCGGCTTCTTTGAGAATAACGGACAAATTTCGCCTCATCACAGAAGAATCATCAACTATTAAAATCCTGGCCATATTCCTTCCTCCTTAAATTCCTTTATTTTATTCCCATTTTCTAAATTAATCATATGTACGCTGAACTTGAACTCTCCCTTTTCAAGAGAACATGTCAGCATATCAGAATCCGAATACTTAACATAAGCTCCCTCATTTGAAATCATGGCAGGTACTCCCATATGCAGTAATTCATCGCCATATTCAAAATTGCCAAAAGAATTGCCTATTATTGTGTTGGATACCTCTCCTAAAACATCCTCAACAAGTTCATCTATCTCATCATTCCCGATTTTTTCGTACATGAAATTCTCCACGAGTTTCCTTCCCATCTCGCGGTTTACACTCAGCATAACTATTGCACTTACACTCCCCTGTATGTCCATAAGTGAAGTTATTCTATCCAGCTCTATTTTATTTTTAAATTCTATATCAGCCTGTGCAAAATCAAGATTATTCTGATTCATTATGTATTCTCTGGTAGTCTCTACAATTGATTTTAAAACCTCTTCCGGTGTTACAGGAAATTCAGATTTGATATCAGCCGGAATATGTATACAGAATTCCGTTCCCATTCCTTTTTTGCTTTTTATCTCTATTTCTCCGTTTAGACTGTCAATTTCCTCTTTAAGGGCCGTCAATCCTACACCACGACCAGAAACCTGCGTGGCTTCTTTCTTAGTTGTTATATTTTCAATAAGCAGCATTCTATAAATATCTTCATCGGAAAGTTTTTCACATTCTTCTACGTTCATGATATTTTTATCGATTATTTCACCCTTAACTTTTTCTACATCAATTCCTCTTCCATCATCCGATATTAATATGTTAATACCATCATCAACTATCTCTATTACACATTTAATAGTACCATGTATATCCTTGCCAGTCTCAATCCTCTCATCTTCATCCTCTATACCATGATCCACTGCATTTCTGAATACATGCACCAGTGATTTAACGAGTTTGTTGTAATTCTGCGAATCAACCATGACATCATCACCGGTTACTTCGAAAGGTTTAACCGATTTCTCCAGTCTTTCTGAAAGTTTCATAACATAATCCGGATAAGTTTTAAGCATATCTTTCAGTGGTTTGCATCTCAAACTTCTTATTATCGGGATCACATTATCATACTCAACAGCAGAAAGTATGTGCTTCAATTTTTCCTCAATCTCAATTATCCTTCTCTTCTCAATATGGAACATCTCGTCGGTGGTGAAGAAATCCCGTCCTATGTAATTTGCAATTATCGCAAGATCTTTCTCAAGCCACGATTTCATATTTTCAAACATTCGATTATCCGAACATATTTCGCCTCTTTCAAATATCTCATTTTCCAGGGCATGAAGATTTGGAACAAGATTTATCATTTCATATTGACTGAAATTCCCTTTAAAAGTATGAATCTTTCTCATAACAGAATCACATGACTCGTTCAGAGTATCTTCAGTACTTTCTATAAAATGTTCAAAAGTTCTGACAAGTTCTACAAATTCTTCCCTGTTTACCATGGCCTTCACAACCATTTTTAAAATCCTTCGCTCTTCATCCATTTTCATTTCAAGTTCTCTTTTTTCAGTTATATCGGTAAGTATAACCATCATTGTCTCTATTCCGTCTTCATCTTCTACCATTTTATACTCGATTTTTATAAATCTGTTATCGAATTCAATTTCTTCAGGTAACAATGGAATATAAAGACTTCTTCTTGAAATATCACTTACCATTATTTTTTCAAACAAATCATCCACAAAAGCCTCTTGTACTTCATCTTCGGGAAAGATCAGCTCAGAAAACCTTCTGTCTTTAATACCATCAGTGAATGTTTTATCACATACAGCACTATATTCACTTTCTATCTTCAAGTCACTTTTAAACGTTAAAAATCCCTGGCCTACATTGTTCAATATATTTTCGAGTTTCTGATTCCTGTTTTCAAGAACGAGGTTAACCCTGTTAAGGGCTGTGCCATTTTCTTCCAATGCGTCATTCTGTGCCTCCAGCTCCTCTTTTTGTGATTCGAGTTCCTCTTTCTGTGCTTCGAGCTCTTCCTTCTGACTTGCCATCATCTCTACGTATTCCTGCATTCTTGACATTATCATATTAGTGATGTTTGCGAGCTGTTCAACTTCCATTATAGGTTTCTTTAATTCTATTTCCGTATGAAGTGCGGATTCAATATCACCTTCGGCTAACTGATACATTTTTTGTTGCAAATCCGTAAGCGGTTTTGTGATATTTGCAGTAAGAAGCATGGTAAAAAGCTTTGATATAAGCATAGATATCAATATTACAGCAACACAGATTATCATTATAACCAGATAGATAAAAATCAGAATATTCGGATTGATACTCACTACGAGTTTCAGGTCTATATTTTTAAATCCTGCCCCAACATCTCTCACAGATTCATGGTTCATAAGGCCCATAATACAATTTTCATCGGTTATTTTATTGATGATCTCCGGATTGTCGGAAAATCTTACATTCTCAAACAGAAGTTTTTCATTACCAAATATCCTGTATCGTATAAATGGCATTTGATTTACTAAAGCATCGAAATTAAATTTCATTTCATCTACTTCCGGCATGTCTTTGATAAAAGAATTAAGCGGTGCCACAACATTTGCCATTATTCTTATCAGCTCCGGATTGTCGGGATCCAGCTCATAATCTAGTATCCCGTTTTCCCTGGCTTCAACTAGCTGTTCCTGCAATTCAATGGATAATTTTGTGGATACGTATGAGGATATGAAAAAACCGGCAGCTTTTAAAATAAACCCAACGGCTATAAACATTATTACACTTATTATAAGGATTCCAGTAAAATTAGAAAAATTAATTGTTCTCCTTATTCTTTTTTTCATACTTTTTCCGCTACTCATAGTTACCTCCCAGAATTCAACCCGGCAGAAACTCCGGCTATATACCCCGAAGAAAAAGCCATTTGAATGTTATACCCGCCAGTGTCCCCGTCGATATCCAATACTTCACCACAATAATACAGTCCCGGAATCCTTTTTGATTCCATTGTGGATAAGTTTAAACTTTTTAAATCTATTCCTCCGACGGTTATCATGGATTCATTCACATTACCAAGTTTCCATATTTTAAATTCATATGCGGTAAAAGAATCAACTATTTTTCTCCTGACCTTTTTTCCAAGCTGGGCCATTTTTAACCCTTTATCAACTTCACATATATCCATTAATCTTTCCACAAGACGTTGGGGTAACCCCAACTCAGATAATATTCTTTTCAAGGAAACATTTCCGCATGTGGCGGATTTATCTATAAGACACTCTTCCATATCTGAGGAATTTTCAAAACCGGTGAAATTCAACCTGATACAGTCTCCTGCGTTTAAATATCTGGAGTTATCAAGAATCAAAGGACCGGATAAACCTTTATGTGTAAAAAGCAGATTTCCAATCGCATTTTTTTTCTTTCCCCTGGAATTCACAAAATTCATAGTGGCATTTTCAAATGAAATACCGGATATATCAGAGAATTCAAAGTTCTTTATGAAAATTGGTGTCAAGCCTGTTCTTAATTCCGTAACTGATTCTCCCATATCTTTGAGTATCTTATACATACTGCCATCTGAACCGGTTTTAATATAAGTGTTTCCACCTGTGGCAACAATCAGTTTTTCACAAATGAAATTCTTATCCGATGAGCTTAAATGGAATAAATCACCCTTTCTCTCAATTGAATTTATATTCTGATTTAAAATCGTATGTACGGATAGCTCTTCCATTTTCAGTTTTAGCGCATTTATTATATCTCTTGATTTTAAAGAATTTGGAAATACCTTTCCATCTTCTCTTTCGAATGAACTGACACCTATCTCCGAAAAAAAATCAATTGTTTTCTGATTATCGAATCTTCTCAGAATACGTGAGGCAATTTTTGATTTATCTCCATAATGTGTTGAAAATTGTCCTACATCTCCGGTATGTGTGAAATTACATTGACCCGAACCACTTATTTTTAATTTTTTACCAATTTCCGAATTCTTATCAATTAAAATAACTTCATTTTCTTCCAAATTACCCGGATAATCAATTCTCTTATCGGCAAGTTTCGCATTTATTGCGGCAAACATACCAGCTGGACCAGCGCCAATTATTATAATCTTTTTCAAATACTTCCTCCGATCAGATATCTTTAGAAGTATTATAAAACATATAATCTTTTTTTAAGCAGTTTTAAAAGAAAAGAAATTCTGTAGTACTAAAAATCGGGAAACAACATCTGGGATTTTTTTAATTTACAAAATCTGTAAGCTCTGATATTATTCTGTTTCTGCCTTTTTCTTTTGCCACGTAAAGGTTGAAATCTGCCCTGTGAATGAAATCTTCAATTGCCCCACCTTTATAATCTGTAATACCACCGCTGATTGATATTAACGCATTAAATTTTGAAGATAATTCATGGATATTTATCCTTATACGTTCGGCAACTTTAAACGCTATATCCACAGAAGTATCAGTGAGGATTATCATAAACTCTTCTCCGCCGTATCTGCCAACATAATCACTTTCCCTGACAGAATTTTTCATTATATCAGCTACTTCTTTAAGCACATTATCGCCAAACTGATGTCCGTATTTATCATTTATTTTCTTGAAATGATCTATATCCATCATAAGAATACATAATTCTCCACCTTTTCGATTAATCCTTATTACTTCTTTTTTCAATTGTTCCATTATAAACTTATGATTGTATATTTCTGTCAACCCATCTGTTTCTGATTGAATTTTCAATTTTTCATTAACCAATTTCAATTGCATAGTTTTTTCCTTAACAAGACTCTCAAGTTTTCTGGCGTTTTGTGTTTGCCTGAAATACCAGAAAAAAAATGTAAAAAATATAATTATGATAATTATAATTATAAACTGTGTTGTTTTCCAGAAAGGTGGCAATATCTTTATTTTCACAGTGGCATAATCATCATTCCATTTCCCTTCAGCATCCGAATTACGAACCTGAAATATATATTCTCCTGGTTCCATTTTCGTATAACTTACATAATTTCTATTTCCGGAAAAAACCCATTTTTCCTGAAATGGATACAGTCTGTAAGAAAAGGCTATGTTTTCAGGCTGCCTATATTCCAGGGCCTTGAAAGTTATCTCAAAAAAGAAATCTGAAGAATCCAGAACTATAGATTCTTCGGAGGAATTAGAGAGATTGTTAAAAATCTTTTTTTCATTTTCACTCTGACTGGTCACTGTCAAATTTTCTATGTATATATCGGGCATCAGAACCGGCAAGGTTATATCATCTGGAAAAAAACTCATAACTCCATTTGAAGAACCGAAAAACAGCTCCCCTTCCCGAGAGACAGCCGAACAATTAAAATAAAAAAACACGTCCTTTAAACCTTCATTGTTCCCAAAAACCTTTACAAAACCGGAATCAGGTTCAAATTTACAAATATCATCATTGGTGGAAAGCCATAATTTCCCGTCTGAATCCTCGAGAATATTCTGTATGTTGTTATCCGGCAATCCATCTTTTTCCGTAAAATGCCTGAAACTCCTTATTTCCGGAATATACATTCTTAAACCACTTGTACTGGCTATCCAGATCCTTCCAAGGCTATCCTGGTATATACAATTTACATTGTCCGAACTCAGAGATCTGGTGGCATCTACTCCGAGTAAATATTTTCTGACATCTGACATGCTTTCGGTATTGATTATATCTATTCCCCTGTCAGTACCTATCCATAGATTTTCCGATTTGTCAGCGAACAGACAGATGATATTGAAAGACATAGGATATCCCTTTATATAGAGTTTTTGCGGTACATTCTCAATTTTTTCTTTGTCATTTTTAAAATCTATTATATAAAGTCCTTTTCCGGTACCAACCCATACAAAACCATTTCCATCAATATAAAAATCAAAAATATAATCACTGCCCAGTCCTTTTGACTCGTCATATACAATTTTTTCATCGGTTTTAAGATCATATCGGATTAAACCGGCTCCAAGTGTTGCTATCCATAAAACATTTTCAGATTCCCTTTTTATCTTTTTAACAGCTTTTTCTGAAATAGACAGTACATCAGAAATCCTTCCCGAATTTTTTTCCAACACACTGACTTTCCCTCTGTCAGTACCTATCCATAACTTATTTTCATAATCAAAATCAATCGAAGTAACATTCTCGGTATCGGAATTCCTCTTCGCAGTATTTTCAACTTTATCTGAATTACAGAAATTAAAAACCCCTATTTTAAAATCTATATTGAAAATTTCACCATCAATGGTGGAAAACCACAGTAATCCATCCCTGCCAATTAAAATAGCCGTTATAAAATCGCTGGTAATTTCTTTATTATTTTCAGAATTAAAAACTATGAGTTGACCATTTTCCCCCAATAAATTCAATCCACCACCGGAAGTTCCGATCCATAAATTACCATAATCATCCGATTCAATACACGATATGCTGTTGGATTTTATAGAAAAAGGTTTTTCAGGATTATATTTTAAATCAAAAAGACTGTTCCCCTGCAGATCAAAACCAGAAACCCCACTTCCATTGCTGCCTATTCGCAGCGTACCAGAAATATCCTCGTCAATTGATGTTATAAATTCTGCGGAATACACATCTTTATTTTCTGCGGGGTTCATGTTTGTAAATCCATTATCTTCAGGCGAATATTTAAACAATCCATTACCGTATGTACCAATCCATAAATCTCCTGTAGAATCGACAAACGAAGCAGTTATAAAAGAAGTATAAAACGAATTTTCATCTTTTATTTCCGAAAAATAATATTTAATCTCACCAGTTCTTTTATTTATCCTGTTTATACCCCCACCCATTGTGCCAACCCATATATTTCCATCTGAATCTTCATTTATAGTCTTTACATATTTATGTGAAATTTTGGAGAAAGCAGAAAGTTCTCCAAAGATTTCGAATGTATCGTTTTTTCGGTTGTAAACACATATACCTTTTTTCTGTGTACCAATCAGAATATTACCTTCAGAATTTTCATATAATGCAAAAACCTTGTTGTCCGGTAAAGAACTTACAGTATCCTCATAATTAACATACCTTATAACTTCACTGCCATCGTATCTGTACAAGCCATCCATAGTACCAATCCACAGATAACCGACACTATCCTGTATCATACAATTTATACGGCTTTTAATAACACCATTTATTTTATACGGTTTATTTAAATAATAGTTCACCTCGGAGGTGAACACAAGAGAAGGAATGATAACCAGTATAAATATTAAAATTTTTTTCCTGATACCTTCCGACATAAAATGCCCCCTGCAGCAATCATCTGATTTTATCATGTCATATTGAATACCGCTTGAAATCTTAATACTTTTTAAAATATTAATTTTTCTTTATTTTATTATTGTTATATTCAAAGCATATCTTGAGCAGTTTCTCATAAACATATCATCCAATCCGCTAAAAAACAGCACTAACACTTCTTTTCAGAAGATTTTAAAAATCTTTTTTTTATGTTGACTCTCAAGTGTAAGTGTGTTATAATATATTAGAACACTATATAGTTAGGAGGCGTTAGAAGTGTTAGAAAAATATCCGGTTCTTATGAGAACGGCAATAGCAATTCTATTAGCCATTGGAGCGATATTTATACCGGTGGTGGCAATAAGAATTATATTAGCAGGTGTAGCAGGAATTTTATTTGCGCTGATATTGAAAAAATATTCAGCTCTTTTAATCACAGTAATAGTTATTTCAATGCTGATAGTGAGTATTGGAAATGTTGCAAATACCTTTTTCAGAGAAATTACTTATCCATTCAGGTTTATGGGGCCAGGCTGGTTCTTCAATCTGGGAAACAATTATCATTCCGGGAACGGTTACACCAGTTACAATGGAACAGAATATAATGACAGCGAATATTCAAAATATAGAAGTCTATCTGTTTTAAAACCAGATACCAACGTTTCATTGAACAAAAATACAATTATAAAGGGAATTGCTATTGAATTAATCTTCACCGATACGGCAACATCAGCTTATATTCCATCTACAATTTCATATTCTTATGATGGAGATTTAACTATAATAGAAGCTGATAATGCATCGGCAAAAAACAAACTGGTACAAATACTGGTTAGCAGTGATTACGATTTCGAAAAACTTGAGATCCAGAGTAAATTCCTTATAATTTCCGGAGATTCGCAGGGAGAAATTTTAAAACTCAAATCAAATTACTCTGAAATGGAATGTGATCTCGACTATTCTGAGCTTATAGAACTCGATGGAGATTTCCTGAATGTTGCCAAGAAATTGAAATCCCGAAATATAGAAATCGACAGTGAAGTAATCAACGTTTACTCAGATATCGAGTCAGCCGAAGATATTTCATTTATGGGAAATTTTTTAACCGGGAGAATTAAATATACCGACAGATGGCAAGACAACAGAAATGTATCTATCAGGGCTAATTTCGGTGAATTGGAAGTACTTGTTCCATCTGGAGATAACGGAGATGTAAGATTCAAAAAAAGCGGTGACTTCATATCTATAAGAAAAAACAATTATTAAATTTCAGACAAATTCAGTCGATTACTTCGGAGGTGTAAAGAAGAATGATAAATAAAATAGAAGCGTATTTCATGAAAGAGATGAGTGAAAAAGCGGGAAGGCTGGCGATATTCTCACTGTTTCTGCTGATACCGAATTTCGGAGCGAGAATATTCT